>OJOT01000689.1_pt1 | contig 18976 bp, 13 predicted proteins | sample 1598261 | NCBI WGS metagenome assembly OJOT01 (sample SAMN03922468, study PRJEB24848) | human gut metagenome | isolation source: stool sample | host: Homo sapiens | place: Germany | collected 2010-11 | reverse complement strand
CCTGCGCTGGGCTGCAGCAGGCCGTTTGCCAGCTTGATCAGGGTGGTCTTGCCGCTGCCGTTCGGCCCCAGCAGACCCACGATGCGCCCCGGTTCCAGGTGCAGCTCCACCCCATCCAGAGCAGTCTGGCCCTTGCCGTACCGCTTGGACAATCCCTCACAGGTCAGGATCTCATTCATATCTCTTCCTCCTCTTGGCTCCACTGAGCCACAAATTCTGCGGCCTTGTCCGGCCCATAGCCGATATCCCGCATTTTATCCAGGTATTCTCTGGCGATCTTGTGTGCGGAGCGGCGGCGCAGCCGCTCCAGCAAAGCGGCATCGTCGGTGATGTACCGCCCCGCTGTGCGCTCTGTGCGCAGCAGCCCCTCTGATTCCATATAAGCCAACGCCCGCTGCATGGTATTGGGGTTGACCCCCGCAGCCGCAGCCAGCTCCCGCACCGATTCCAAGTGCGCCCCGGGGGGGTATTCTCCCGACAGGATGCGCCCGGTCATCCGTTCGGCGATCTGGGCGTAGATCGGTCTTGTAGCGTCAAACTGCTCGCCCATGAAAGCACCTCCTTTGTTGTGTCACTGTATTAAGTGCTTAATACAAGCATACACGTTTTTTGAAATTTGTCAATACCTCGGCCAAAATTTTTTCTCCGTGTTTACTATCCATAAAAAACATGCCCTTTAGATTGGAACCATCCTGGTCCCGATCCAGGGGCGCTGCACCGATCTGCAAGGCAGATTTCTCCGGCCCGCCATACAAAAAAACATCCGCACCCCTAAGGGTACGGATGTTTTGCTTTGTTTTATCAACCAGAACGGACACTCAGTCCATATCCCAGACCATGCCCAGGGAGCTCAGCCTCTGGATCCGGCTCTCGGTGAGCTTGGGGTCCTTCTCCTGGCGGGCCTCCCGCATACGGCGCACCCAGTCACCCAGGCAGAAGCCGTCCTCTGTTTTATAGTTCACTGGCACCAGCAGGCTGCCGTGGGCGGCGCGATACTCCACCGCCCGGGCATAGGCACACTCCCACTTTGCAGTGCGGGCATCCCACTCCATGCCGATCTCGTCCAGCATCGCCACGTGCTGCGCCGTCACCTGCGAGGAATCCGGCCGCTTTTTCCGCGCTGCGCGCAGGTTGGAGATCCACACACCCAGCCGGCATCCGGTCTCATCCACATAGCTGGCCGGCACCAGCAGATTGCCGTGGGTCTTGTAATATGCCTTTGCACGGCGGTAATTCTGCTGCCAGTTCTGCTCCCGGCGAGCGCAGCGCACCCGGGGCTTTGCAGGCTTTTTCTCTTCCTCTCCGGCAAACAGCTGCTCCAAGATCGCCCGGCGCTCCGGCGAAAGAGAATTGCCCTTGCGCAGCGCCGCCCGCTGGCGGCACAGCCAGGTGCCCAGCCAGACGCCGTCCTCTGTTTTATAGGTGGCGGGCACCCGCAGGGTGCCATGCTCCTGCCGGTAGGCCAAAGCCAGCTTATAATGCTCCTGCCACGGCTCTGCCTTGCCCCACTCCATGCCGATCTTATCCAGCAGTTGGCGGCGTTCCTCGGTCATGCGGGCACTGCTGCTCTCCGGGTTCTGGTTTGCATACCGCTGCCGGGAGATCCACTTGCCCAGCAAGACCCCGTTCTCGTCCACATACTCCGAAGGGACATTCAGATTGCCGTGGGCCTGATAGTAACGCACAGCCGACTCATAGGCGATCTGCCATTTGCGGTTGTTCCGGTCGGTCCAGTCCACGCCCAGAGCCTCCAGCTGTGCGGTCTGCTCCGGGGTAAGCTGCTCCGCTTTATAGGCGGCACGCTGGGTGCCCAGCCAGGTCCCCAGTGCAAAACCGCTTGGCGTGACATACTTTACCGGAACTTCCAGGTTGCCATGGTCCAGGTAATACCGCATAGCCTCCCGGTAATTGTGCTGCCACATCGCCGCAGAGGTATCCCATACCATACCCAGGTTCTGCAGCCGGTCCACCCGATCCTCAGACATCATCCCGGTCTGCCGGCGCTGGCGGTTGTATACGATCCACTCTCCCAGGCACAGGCCGTCCTCCGACTGATAGCGCACCGGCACCAGCAGGTCGCCATATTTTGCACGGTAGCGCTGCGCTGCCTGGCAGCCCCGCTCCCAGGTCTGCCCGCTGAGGCCCTGCCAGGGCAGTTTCAGCTCATCCAGCTGCTCGATCTGCCGCTGGGTCAGGTAGCCAGGCCGCCGGCCGACCCGCACCTGACGCTGGGCAGCCACCCAGGCGCTCAGGTCCAGATTGTCCCCCACGATCATCTTGCGGGGCATCTCCAGGGTGCCATTGGCCGAATAATATTTCTGCGCCTGCACCAGGGCTGCATCCCACCCGGTATCCAGATCCCGGCGCAGCTGCTGGTACATCTGCTTGATCTCTTTCAAAGGCTCGTTCAGTGCCAGCTTTTCCAGCGGCAGGACCGCTGCCCCTGCTGCCCGCAGATGGCGCACAGCCAGAGCGATGCTGTTTTTCAGCAGCTTGACATCCTCCACTGCCTCCAGATCGTCCAGCACATCCAGGATCTCGGTCTGCGGGCCGCGGCAGGCTTCCAGGGCACAGTTCAGCTGCCGGCGGAACTGCGCTGTATCCTGCCCGCGGCGGAACAACAGTGCACCGTCATATCCATGCCCGGCCTGGGCAGCATTCTCCGGTGTGCAGAACACCAGTTTCATCCCCTTGGTCTCCGGGTCATGAGCTGTGGGCATATCCGGCACACCGGCGCGGAATGCCTCCACCCGGGGGTTGACCAGGGCCAGCCACTCCTTGATACGGGGCATCACCATCTGACGCTGTGCTTCGTCCACGCACACTGCCAGGTAAAGACCATTGCGCCGGCTGACCGCCTGTGCCGCCAGTTCTCCAAAGCTGGGGCCATGTTCCAGCGCACAGCGCAGCGCCTCCAGCTCTTCCCGCAGAGGCTCCGGGCCGCCACCCACACGCAGGCTCTTGATGTTGCCCCGCAGACGCTGCAGCATGGGCTGCTCCGGTGCCAGCAGCACGGTGTATTCCGGCGCAGGCAGCAGACCATATGCGATCGCCTCGCCCAGCGTCAGCTCCGCTGCCAGATGCCCGCGGAACAGCTCATCTGCCAAAGCGGGCCGCACACCCCACTCCCGCACAGGGATATTGGTCAGGCCCAGCACCCGCAGCTTCGGGCACAGCTCCAGCAGTGCCCAAAGCGCCTCGGCCCAGCTGCCGCTGCCCTTGTGATGAAAATCCTCCAAGACAAGGTACTCCGGCGCAAAGCGGACCAGCTCCACCCACTGTTCCGGGGTCAAAGCCGCCAGTTGCTGGTACGAGAGCCCTTTGACCTTTCCTTGGCTCTGCGGACACTCCGGTGCAAGCCACAGCAGCGCCTGCTCCGGGCAGCTCTTGCACAGCTGTTCCACAATAGCCCGGCTGTGGGTGCCCTTGGGCTGCACCACGACTGCGCGTCCTTCCTTATTCAGACGCTCCATTACCGACCGGAACATCTCCTGCTGATATTGTAAAAATTGGATCGACAACGATCGTTTCCCCCTTTTTGTGGACCGAATTTTCCACAACCCTCCGTCCTGCTGTGCAGAAAGCTTTGCTCCCGGCTGCCCAAACAGCAGCCCAGGACCGGGTCTGCCAAACCCCGATACAAAGCACGGTGGGATGCAGCAATTTTGTTTTTTCTGCCGCAAAAATATCTTTAGCGTTCATTGTATCATGTTTTATTTTCTTTTTCAACAAAAACGCCAAACGTCCTTTTTGTGTGGGCTACTTTCGTCATATCTTATATATCACAAACTTTTTTTCAGTCACAATCCACAATTTTTTCGTTAAAACCCGCCCAAATTTTCGTCCAATATCCTTCATATGCCAAAAAAGGCGGCCATGCACGTGGTATGGCCGCCCTTTTTCACCTTGTTGTATATTTTAATGGATATTTCTATTTTTCAATCTGCATCCTTTGCCGTCCGGCAGGCAGCCTTCTCCAGCTGCGTCAGCATCTGTTCGATCTGCGGGCGCTGCGCCAGTCCCAGACAAAATGCCGTAGCGCTGCCGCAGGCAGTGCCCAGCCGCAGAGCGTGGTCATAGCAGCCGCTGTCCAGGTACCCAGCCATAAAGCCCGCCAGCATACTGTCTCCGGCCCCCACGCTGTTGACCACCCGTCCCTGCGGGGTGCCGATGCGGTGGACCCTGCCCTCTTCGTCCAGCAAAAGCGCCCCCTCTCCGGCCATGCTCACCAGCACATTCCGTGCGCCTTTTTGCTGCAATACACGGGCGGCACCGGCGATCTCCTGGTCCCCATACAGCCCCCGACCCAGCAGCTCTGCCAGCTCGTGATGGTTCGGCTTGATCAGGAAAGGACGGTAGGGCAGAACATTCATCAGCAGCTGCCCGGTGGCATCTACCGCCGTCCGGACTCCCTTCCCCTTCAGCCGGGTCAGGATCTGTTGATAGGTGTCCTGGGGCAGACAGGCAGGGATACTGCCCGCCAATACAAGGACATCCCCCGGCAGAAGGGCATCCAGCTTCCGGTACAGCTGTTCCATCGCCTCGGGGGTGATCTGCGGGCCTGCGCCGTTGAGTTCGGTCTCCTCTGCGCCCTTGATCTTTACATTGATGCGGGTCATCCCGCTGTCCAGCCGGATAAAGTCGGTCCGCTGCCCCCGGGCAGCCAGCCCCCGCTCCAGCCAGGCCCCGGTCTCCCCCGCCACAAAACCCAGCGCCACATTCCCGCAGCCCAGTTCTGTCAGTACCCCCGAAACATTGATGCCTTTGCCTCCCAGCACGCAGTGTTCGGCGCTGGCCCGGTTGACCCCGCCGATCTCCAGCGGGCTGTCCAGCTGCACCACATAATCAATCGCCGGGTTGAACGTTACGGTATAGATCATTTCGTTTCCCCCTCCTGCACGGGGCACAGGGGCTGTGGCTTTGCCGCATCCGCCCATTTGCCCAGTCCCGTTTCTTGTGTTCTCTCCCTTTAATCATATCATCTGCGCACCGAAATGCAATCCTGTTTTCCTTTTCCTTATACTGCCCGGCCGCGTTTTCGTTTTCCCTCTTGAGCTGCCACAGCCTGCGTGCTACAATCAAGGAAAGATGTCTGCCGCCCTGGTCCATACCACCGGGGCTAAAAAGAAGAGGAGGTCTTTTCCATGCCTTGTACAACGATTTTGGTGGGCAAAAAGGCCAGCTACGATGGCTCGACCATGATTGCCCGCAACGATGACTCCGGCGCAGGACATTTTATGCCCAAAAAATTCACCATCCTGCACCCGGACGAACAGTCCCCGGTCTACCGGTCGGTGATCTCTCATGTGGAGATCCCTCTGCCGGCTGCGGCGCTGCGCTGCTCCATCCTGCCCAATGCCATAGAGGGCGAGGGGATCTGGGCAGCCTCCGGCGTTAATGAAGCCAATGTCGGCATGACCGCTACCGAGACCATCACCTCCAACCCCCGGGTGCTGGGGGCAGACCCTATGGTCCCCGGCGGCATCGGGGAAGAGGACATCGTCCGCCTGGTGCTGCCCTACATCCGCTCGGCCCGGGAGGGTGTGGCCCGCCTGGGCAGCCTGCTGGAGCAGTACGGCACCTATGAAAAGAACGGCATCGCCTTCCAGGACGTAAACGAGATCTGGTGGCTGGAGACCATCGGCGGCCATCACTGGATTGCCCGCCGGGTGCCGGACGACGCCTATGTTGTGATGCCCAACCAGTTCGGACTGGATTCCTTTGACCTGCAGGACGCTTTTGGCGCACGGCGGGAGCATCTGTGCTCTGCCGACCTGCGCCAGTTTATTGCCGACAACCATCTGGATCTTTCCATGGATGGTGTATTTGACCCCCGTGCCGCCTTTGGCAGCCACGACGATGCCGACCACGTCTACAACACCCCGCGGGCGTGGTTCATGCTGCGTCATCTGAACCCCCGCACCCAGGTATGGGACGGCCCCAACGCCGACTACACCCCCCGCTCGGACGATCTGCCCTGGTGCATGGTGCCGGAAAAGAAGATCACGCCGGAGGAGATCAAGTACCTGCTCTCCTCCCACTACCAGGGAACCCCCTACGACCCCTATGCCCGCAGCGCCGACCCCAACCAAAAGGGTATTTTCCGGCCCATCGGGGTCAACCGCACCGACCTGATGGCTCTGCTGCAGCTGCGGCCGGGCTTCCCCGCAGACAGCAGTGCGGTGGAATGGGTGTCTTTTGCCTCCAACGCTTTCAATACCATGGCCCCCTTCTACCCCAATGTAGATACCACACCGGACTATCTGTCCTGTACCACCGGAGAGGTCTCCACCGATAGTTTCTACTGGGTCAGCCGGATGATCGCCGCCATGGCCGATGCTTCGTATGCCCAGTCTGCCATCCACATCGAGCGGTACGAAAATGCAGTGCTGGCCCAGAGCCGTGCTGTCCTGAACCGTTTTGACGCACAGCTGCTGGCTCAGCCGGACCCCGCCGCCCGCACCGCCCTGCGGCAGGAGGCCAACCAGGCTGTCGCAGACCTGCTGCGCAAAAAAGCCTCCGAAACACTGGATAAGGTGCTGTTTGAACTGAGCAACCAGATGAAGAACGCCTTCTCCCGGTCGGACGCCTGATATCTCACACCATCCTATACACAGCAAAACTCCCCGGAAGGAGACTTCTTCCGGGGAGTTTTCTTTTTTGTTATAAGGTTCTTCGGTTCACTCAGGAAGTTTGCCCCTGCTGTTACCTGGCAAGAACGAACGTTTTCCTTTTTGTCAGGGGTTCAGCCCTCAAAAGACCCCCCCCGGCAAGCGGGTCACACGCCCCAGACCAGCCAGAGGTAGACATACCCGCTGAGTACGGCTGCCAGCGTAAAGGGCACACCGATGCGGAGGAAGTCGCCGGTGGTCACCTTCTCCCCCTGTTTGCGCAGCATTCCAATGGCGGTAATGTTAGCCGAAGCGCCGATGGGGGTCAGGTTTCCGCCCAGCGTCGCACCGGTCAGCAGGCCAAAGTAGAACACATACGGGGGCATACCGCCCATCTGTGCCGTAATGCTCTGCACCACCGGCAGCATCGTAGCCACATAGGGGATATTGTCCACAAACGCCGATGCCAGCACCGATACAAATACCAGCAGCGTATACAGCAGGAACGGCTGCTGCCCTGCCACCTTATAAAACAGCCCGGCCATCGCATCGATGACACCGGCTGTACGGATGCCCTCGATCAGGATGAACAGACCAAACAGCAGAGCCAGGGTGTCCCAATCCAGCGCACGGAACATCTGCCCCACCGGCTTGACCGAATGGCTGCGCACACAGCTGCGCACCACGCCAAACAAACACACTGCCGAGCAGATCAGGCCGCTGCGCAGCTCATACAGGGTCAGCCAGATGCCGCCTTCCGGCTGCGGCAAAAACGAAGCAATGATCAAAAAGCCCACCGTCAGGATCATCAGCGCCGTGGGCACATCGTCCTCTACTTTGGTGTCCCCTTCGGCGTGTACCGGCTGGCGATCCTTGCGGAACAGGACCCACAGCACCCCCAGAGACACCAGTGCGCCCAGTTCCACGCCCCAGAAGATGCCCGGACGGCCTTCCATCCAGAAAAAGTCGAAGAAGTTCATCTCCGCAAAACCGCCCAGCAGCATACTGGTGGTATCGCCCACCATGGTGGCGGCGCCCTGCAGGTTGGAGGAAACCGCAATGGCGATCAGCACCGGCACCGGCGAGATGGACAGCCGCCGGGCAATGGCCAGGCCCACCGGTGCGATCATCAGCACCGTAGCCACGTTGTCCACAAAAGCGCTGATCACGCCGGCAAACAGCGCCAGCACGGTCACTGCGCCCCGCACATCCGGCACATGACGGATCAGCTGTTCCGCCAGGCGCAGGGGCATCTTGCTCTCAATAAACAGCGACACCGTGCCCATCGTGCCGGCGATCATCAGCAGCACGTTGAAGTCCACAGCGGCCAGCGCCTGCCCCAGCGAAAGCTGATAGACGCCCATCTGTCCCATCACCACAAAAATAGCCGCTCCCGTCAGCGCTGCCAAGGGGCGTCGCTCCGGCCAGGCCAGCATCGCCACATAGGTGGCGGCAAATACTACCAGTGCAAAAATCATGTCGTCTCCTGTTCTTCTGTGCCGGGGTCCTCGTCCACCATCCGGTAGCCGACCCCCAGTTCATTTAAGATGTACGTGTTGCTGCCGGGCCGGCTGCCCAGCTTTTTACGGATATTGGCCATATTGACCTGCAGCTTTTTGGTGCTGCCGCAGTCCATATCGCCCCAGATAGCCCGAACAATGGCGGCATAGGTCATCACCCGGCCTGCATGTTCGGACAAAAAGGAAACAATGTTGTACTCTGTCTGGGTCAGTTTGATCTCCTGCCCATCCACAAATACCTTGCGCCGCTCGTGGTTGATCTCCAGTCCTTGGGCGCGGAACACGCCCCCCGGTGCCGTTCCCCAGCCGCTGTGGCCGCTGCGCAGCGCCGCCCGGACCCGGGCCATCAGCTCCCCGGTGCCAAAGGGTTTGGTAATGTAATCGTTGGCTCCCAGATCCAGCGCCTGGATCTTATCCTGCTCAGTGGTGCGGGCAGACAGCACGATGATGGGTGTCAGGGTCTTTTTGCGCACCTGACGGATCATCTCCTGTCCATCCCGATCCGGCAGTCCCAGGTCCAAGATCACCAGATCCGGCGTGTGGGAGGCAAACAGGGTCAGCCCCATGGCGCAGGTATGAGCCACCAGCGCATGGTAACCGCTGGTCTCCAGCAGCGTCTCGATAAAGCTGCTGATGTTGCTTTCGTCCTCCACCACCAGGATCTTGAACTTGTTATTGCTCATCTTGCACTTCCTCTGTTTGATTGATGTCGGTCAAAAGCCAGAAGCAGATCTTCGTCCCCTGCCCGGGCTTGCTCTCGGCCCAGATCTCGCCGCCATGGGCTTTGACGATAGCGGCGCACAGCGACAGACCAATGCCCATGCCGTGGCGGCTGCTGTCGGCGGAGCTGCTGGCAGCTGTGCCGGTAAACAGGTTCCGCAGCTTGTCTTTGGGGATGCCACAGCCATCGTCCTCCACCGCAAAAACAGCCTTCTCCCCTTCTGCCGTGACCCGCAGGATCAGCCGGGTCATCCCCTTTGCATGGTAGACCGCATTTTCCAAAAGATTGGTCAGAACCTGTTCCATCAGCATGGAGTCCATAGGGATCACAATAAAATCCTCCGGGATCTGCACCTCCACCGCCTGCCCCGGGCAGTGCTTGCGGAACTTGAGCACCACTGTATCCACCAGTTCCTCCAGCACGGTGGGCGTTTTCTGCACCGCCGGGCCCTCTCCCCCGATGCGGGTAATGGACAACAGGTTTTCTACCATCTGGTTCAGCCATTGCGCATCGGCGCAGGCTTCCCCCAGCAGCTTCAGCTTCTGGCTTTTATCCAGCGAGTCGTAGCTCTCCATTACGGTGGAGCAGGCCCCATAGATGGAGGTAAGCGGCGTGCGCAGATCATGGGACACCGCCCGCAGCAGATTGGCCCGCATGGTCTCCTTTTCCGTCTCGGCCCGCAGTGCTTCCTGGCGCTTGATCCGGGTCGTCAGTGTGCTGGTCATCACCGAAACGAACAGCATCACCACGCCGGAAAACAGGTTCTCCGGCACGGTAAAGTTCAGCTCCAGATAGGGGGAGCGGAACGCAAAGTTTACCGCCAGCACCCCCAGCAGGCTGGCTGCCACCCCCCAGAAGTACCCCTCTGTGTACAGAGACACCAAAAAAGCCCCCAGCAGAAACACCATGGACGCAACGCCGTCCAGCCGCCCTGTGATCCGCTGGATGGTCGCCACCAGCACAAAGGCTGCAAACAACGTCCCGGACAACAGCAGCAGATCCGGCAGCGCTGTTCTCCTTTTCATGTCATCTCCCCTTTTCAGATATGATTGCCCAATATAGGATTATACCACAACAAAGACAAAAATACAGCTAAGTTTGGCGCCGCCGGTTGATTTTTAACCCTCGCCCCGCCCCAGTCTCTCCCCCCCGTCTGCTTTGGGCACAAGCGCCGCCCCTATTTATTGCACGGTTGTAAACCATTGTTAATTTTTTGAAAATTCAGTTACTGCCGTCTGCAAACCTTGTCATTTTATGTTATAGTTAGTATGGTATGAAACCATTCTATCATCCCGCTCTCCGCCCCATTGCCCGGTTTTGCCGGGGGCATGGTCCGCCGGAGGCGACCCCATGCAAGGAGGCGACACTATGGAGCACTTTGTAGAATTTGAAGAGGTCTCCAAATATTATCAAACGGGCAGCGTCAAGATCGCCGCTGCCGATCATCTTAACTTTTATGTAGACAAAGGGGAATTCTGCATCATCGTCGGCCCTTCCGGCGCCGGCAAGACCACCCTGCTGAACATCCTGGGCGGCATGGACAGCTGTGATGAGGGCAGCGTCTGGCTGGACGGACGGAACATCAGCCGCTTTACGGACAAAGAGCTGACCACCTACCGCCGGTATGACGTCGGGTTCGTGTTCCAGTTCTACAACCTGGTGCAGAACCTCACCGCCCTGGAAAATGTGGAGCTGGCCAGCGAGATCTGCCGCGACCCGCTGGACCCCGCCGAGACCCTGCGCAGCGTTGGCCTGGGGGAGCGGCTGAACAATTTCCCCGCACAGTTGTCCGGCGGCGAGCAGCAGCGGGTGGCCATCGCCCGCGCCCTGGCCAAAAACCCCAAGCTCCTGCTGTGCGACGAGCCTACCGGTGCGCTGGACTACAAGACCGGCAAATCGGTGCTGGCCCTTTTGCAGAACACCTGCCGCACCACCGGCCAGACCGTGATCGTCATCACCCACAACTCGGCCCTGACTGCCATGGCCGACCGGGTCATCCAGGTGCGCAGCGGCCAGATCCTCTCCAATGAGGTCAACAAGCACCCCGTCCCGGTAGAACAGATCGAGTGGTGAGCATCGTGACAAAAAGTTATCGCAAAAATATCCTGCGGGATCTCAAAAGCAATCTCAGCCGCTTCATCTCCCTGTTTGGCATCGTGCTGCTGGGGGTCATGATGCTGACCGGCCTGGTGAGCTTTGCCCCAAGTATGCGGCTGGCCGGAGATGAATACTTTGCCCAGCAGAACGTCTTTGACCTGCGGGTGCTTTCCACCCTGGGCTTGTCCCAGGCAGACATCGACGCCATTGCCGGTGTTGAGGGCGTACAGGCTGTAATGCCGGTGCAGTTTACAGACCTGGAAGCCCGCTGGAACGGGGACGAAGAGCTGTCGGTGGTGCGGATGCAGCAGCTGCCCGCCGACCCCATATCCCAGGACCCTGCCAACCTAAACCGTCTGGTACTGCTGTCCGGACGGATGCCCGCTGCCCCCAATGAGTGTGTGGTCCACACCATTGGCTACGGCACCCCCATCCCGGAGGGTACTGTGCTGCATCTGCCGGAGGATTCGGGCCTCGGCCGCACCGAGTTCACCGTGGTGGGCGCTGTGCAGGACCCCCAGTACATCTCCAATAACCCCGAGACCAGCACCGCCGGGGATGGAACGCTGGACCAGATCGTCTTTGTGCCGGAGGGCAATTTTACAACCGATTATTATACCGCCTGCTATATCAAGGTCGCCGGGGTGCAGGGGCTGAGCGCTTACTCCGATGAATACCAGGATGCCATGGACACCGTGGCCGACCGGATCAGCGGGATCAGCGCCGGACAATGCCAGGTGCGCCGCACCCAGCTGATCGAGGATGCCCAGCACCAGCTGGCAGATGCCAAGGTCACCTATGAGGAAAAGAAGGCGCAGGCACAGTCCGAATTCGATAAGGCCGAGCAAGAGCTTGCAGACGCCCAGCAGAAGCTGGATGCAGCCCTTGCCCAGCTGAACCAGGGCGAACAGGAGTACTCTGCCGGCAAAGCCCAGCTGGAAGCGCAAAAGGCATCTTTGCCCCAGACCATGACCGGCGGTGCAGACCAGCTGCTCTCCGGCCAGGAACAGATGCTGCAATTTGAGGATCAGCTGGCGCAGATCGAAATGCTGGTCAATCTCAAGCAGGTCGCTGACCCGCTGCTGGATTATGCCGAGGTCGCCCTGAACAACGCCCGTCACGCTCTGGAAGAAGCCGAGCCAGACGACGAGGAGTACACCGAGCTGCGGGATATGCTGGCTAAAGCCCAAAGCGCCCACGATAACATCTATAACCAGCTGCAAGGCTACCAGCAGCAGCTGGACGAGGGCAAACGCCAGATGTTTGCCCAGGGGCTGATCTCTTCGCCCAATCTTTCCAACACAGCGCTGGTCACCGAGGCTAAAGCTGCCCTGCGTCAGATGAAACTGGCGCTGATGAGCGGTCAGCTGGATCTGAGCACCGGCGCCGCCACCGCCTACGCTGCCTTTGATGCTGCCGAGAGCCAGCTGGCCGATGCCCGCAGTAAACTGGACTCCGGCTGGGGCGAGTACCGCACCGGTCAGCAGCAGCTGGAGGATGGCCGCACCGAATACCTGACCCAAAAAGCCGATGCCGAACGTCAGCTGGCCGAGGGCCTGCAGCAGATCCACGATGCAGAGGAGCAGATCAGCGAGATCGAATCCGGCGAGTGGTATGTGCTGGACCGCAACAGCACGGTGAGCTTTGTCACCTTTGCGCAGTATGCGGACCGCATGGAAGCCATCGCCCGGGTGTTCCCCATCTTCTTCTTCCTGGTAGCGGCTCTGGTGGCTACCACCACCATGACCCGTATGGTGGACGAGAACCGCCTGCAGCTGGGCACCCTGAAAGCACTGGGTTACTCCAGCGCCAGCATCTCCTCCAAGTACCTGTTCTATGGCGCTGCTGCCAGCCTGCTGGGCAGTGCCGTGGGCATGGTGCTGGGCTTCATCGTGTTCCCCTCTATTTTGTGGGAAGCCTACAAGATGCTGTTCCAGCTGCCCACCTTCCACCTGCGGTTCTACCCCGGCCTTGCTGCCATTTCGGTCCTGGTCAGCACCGCCATCATCGGTCTGGCCACGCTGGAAGCCTGCCGGGCCAGCCTGCGGGAGAAATCCGCTGCGCTGCTGCTGCCCCGTGCCCCGGTGGCCGGCAAGCGCATCCTGCTGGAGCGCATCACCCCGCTGTGGAAGCGGATGAGCTTCTCCCAAAAGACCACCGCCCGCAACCTGTTCCGGTACAAAAAGCGCTTCTTCATGACCGTGCTGGGCGTGGCAGGCTGCACCGCCCTGCTGCTGATCGGCTTCGGCATCCAGGACTCCATCCTGCCCATGGTGGCCAAACAGTCCACCCAGCTGACCCACACCGACCTTACCGTCTCTTTGAACAGCAGCCAGGCACTGGAGCTGGAGAACGGGCTGGCGGATAAGCTGGAGACCAGCGACGCCGTGGAGAGCTGGGGCGCTTTCTACACCCACAACGTAACTCTGCGCAGCAGCCAGGTGGATGAGACCGTCACCGCCACTGTGGTGGGTGCGCAGGACCCCAGCCAGATGACCCGGTATTTCACCTTCCGGGACCGCAAGAGCGGCGAGGTCCTGCCCTTTGAGGCTGACAGCGTCATCCTTACCGAAAAGAACGCTGAGATGCTCAAGCTGTCCGTGGGGGACACCCTGACCGTGGACAGTCCCTCCGGCGGACGGGTGGATCTGGTGCTTACCGGCATCGCCGAGGACTATATCTTCCCCCGGCTGTACCTGTCGCAGCAGAGCCTGGAGACCCTGCTGGGCGAGCAGCCGGAGTGGAACACCGTATTCGGTCAGACCAACTGCGCCGATTCGGACCAGGAGGACGCCCTGCGGGCCCAGCTGCTGAGCTGCAACTACGTCAGCAGCGTATCCTTTACCGAGGATCTGACCCGTATGTTCAACAACATGGTCACCAGCCTGAACTATGTGGTCATCCTGATCATCTTCTGCGCCGCTGCCCTGGCAGCCGTGGTGCTGTACAACCTGATCAGCGTCAACCTGGCCGAGCGCAAAAAGGAGCTGGCCACCATCAAGGTGCTGGGCTTCTACGACAAGGAGGTCTACCGCTACATCTTCCGGGAGATCGAGCTGCTGAGCCTGATCGGCGCTGCCGTGGGTCTTTTGCTGGGCACCCCGCTGCATCAGTTCATCGTGCGCACGGTGGAGATGGACCGGATGATGTTCATCCGCTCCATCTCGCCCCTCAGCTTTGTGTATAGTGTGGCTTTGACCATGCTGTTCACCTTTGGGGTATGCTTCTTCATGCGGCTGCAGGTCAAGCGCATCAGCATGGTAGAAAGCATGAAAGCACCGGAATGACCCCTGCGGCAATTCACAAAAGCTTCATAGAAAGAGCATAATTTCGCAGAATTTTCGTGATACTATAATGGCACAGGGACGCGGGGCCGCAACCGCACCCCTGCACATGATTCCTCCTACACCAAACCAAATACCGCAAACAAATTGCCCCCGCTGTGTACCGCAAGCACAGCGGGGGCAGTTTGCGTCCATAGGGTGCCGCCCGCTCTTTTATGCCGGGCGCCCCACCGCCGCCTTTTGAAATTTATTGTATTTTATAGCTTTTCATCTGCACATCTTTCATGTTTTCAGTCCCTGCAAATCTCTTGACTTGCGCAAAAGGCTATGCTAAACTGAACCCACTTCCAAAACATTTTGACCAAATGCAACGAAGGGGAAAAACCGGGTCATGGTCTGCGTACAGAGAGCTGCCGGATGGTGCAAGGCAGTGCGGATGGTCCCGTCTACTGGCCCCTGAGCAGCCAGACTCAACCGGCATACGCCTTAGTAAGCCTGGACGGAAGCCCACCGTTACCCGGGCAGCGATTCGCCGTGCAAGCGGCCGATCGTGCTGAGGGGCTGCACCAATACCGTGCAGCAACGAGAGTGGTACCGCGGGCTGCCTTTTATACGCTATTTGATGGCTCCCGTCTCTCAAAGGATGAACCTTCCTTTGAGAGACGGGAGCTTTTTGTTTGCCAACACACCGGGGAAAAGGAGACCAGAAATGATGGACGCCACCAAGTACGCACCGGGTTATTACCCGGCTCCCGCCGGCTACGACAGCTGGGTGAAAAAAGACCATATCGAGACCGCCCCCGCCTTTTGCAGCGTGGATCTGCGGGACGGCAACCAGGCGCTGATCGTCCCCATGAGCCTGGAAGAGAAGCTGGAGTTTTTTGATCTGCTCGTAAAGATCGGTTTTAAGGAGATCGAAGTAGGCTTCCCCGCCGCAAGCGAGACCGAGTATGAGTTTCTGCGCACCTTGATCGAACAGGACCGCATCCCCGCCGATGTCACGGTGCAGGTGCTGACCCAGTGCCGGGACCATATCATCCGCCGCACCTTCGAGGCGGTAAAGGGCGCCCCCCGGGCGGTGATCCATTTCTATAACTCCACCTCCTCGGCTCAGCGGGAACAGGTGTTCCATAAATCCAAAGCCGAGATCCAGCAGATCGCTGTGGACGGCGCAAAGCTGGTGCGGCAGCTCAGCCAGGAGTACGAGGGCAACTTCCTGTTCGAGTACAGTCCGGAGAGCTTTACCGGCACCGAGGTGGACTATGCCGTCGAGGTCTGCAATGCCGTACTGGACGTGATGCAGCCCACCCCAGACCGCCCCATGATCATCAACCTGCCGGTCACTGTGGAGATGAGCATGCCCCACGTCTACGCCAGCCAGGTGGAGTATTGCTCCCGCCAGCTGCACTTCCGGGACAGCGTCATCCTCTCTACCCACCCCCACAACGACCGGGGCACCGGCGTCGCCTGTGCCGAGCTGGCTGTGCTGGCAGGCGCCCAGCGGGTAGAGTGCTGCCTGTTTGGCAACGGCGAGCGCACCGGCAACGTGGATGCCGTGACCCTGGCCATGAACCTGTACAGCCATGGGGTAGACCCCCGGCTGGATTTTTCGGATATGCCCGGCATCTGCCAGGTGTACGAGCGGGTGACCCGGATGCATATCTATGAGCGCACCCCCTATGCCGGGCAGCTGGTATTTGCCGCCTTCTCCGGCAGCCACCAGGACGCCATCGCCAAGGGCATGGCCTACCGCAAAGCCCAGGGCGAACACCGCTGGACCTGCCCCTATATCCCCATCGACCCCCACGACATCGGCCGCACCTATGATGCAGACGTGATCCGCATCAACAGCCAGTCCGGCAAAGGCGGCATCGGCTTTGTGCTGGAGCAGAACTATGGATATAACCTGCCCCCCAAAATGCGGGAGGCGCTGGGCTACAAGGTCAAGGGCGTATCCGACCACCGCCACAAAGAGCTCAGCGCTGCGGAGGTGCTGGATATCTTTGAAACCGCCTACCTCAACAAGGCCACCCCGCTGGATGTGGCAGAGGCCCATTTCGCCCAGGTCAACGGCATCACCGCCGACGTCACCCTGTGCCTGAACGGACAGCGCAAGCAGGTCACTGCGGTGGGCAACGGACATCTGGACGCTGTAGCCAACGCCATCCAGAGCGCCACCGGCCTGGACTTCCATCTGGAAAGCTACGCCGAGCACAGCCTGGATCAGGGTTCCACCTCCCGCGCTGCCTCCTATGTGGGGCTTACCTGGGGGGATGGTACCGCCAGCTGGGGCGCAGGCTCCCACACCGACATCATCGTGGCCGGCATCCGTGCCCTGGTCAGCGCCATCAACAGCAAATGAAAGGAGAGCATCATTATGGGAATGACCCTGACGCAAAAGATCCTTGCCGCCCATGCGGGTCTTGCCGAGGTCAAGGCCGGGCAGCTCATCCGCGCCAAGCTGGACATCGTGCTGGGCAACGATATCACCACCCCGGTAGCCATCAACGAGTTTGAGCGTGCCGGGTTCGACAAGGTATTTGATAAAGAGCATATCGCCATCGTACTGGACCACTTTGCCCCCAACAAGGACATCAAAAGCGCGACCCAGTCCAAACAGTGCCGGGAATTTGCGAGCAAATACGATATCCTCAACTTCTACGATGTTGGCGAGATGGGCATTGAACACGCCCTTTTGCCGGAAAAAGGCATCGTCACCGCCGGGGACTGTGTCATCGGCGCCGACAGCCACACCTGCACCTACGGCGCCCTGGGTGCCTTTTCCACCGGGGTAGGCTCCACCGATATGGCCGCAGGCATGGCCACCGGTACAGCCTGGTTCAAGGTCCCCTCGGCCATCCGGTTCGTGCTTACCGGGGCCCTGCCGCCCCGGGTCAGCGGCAAGGATGTGATCCTGCACATCATCGGTCAGATCGGGGTGGACGGGGCGCTGTACCAGTCCATGGAATTCACTGGCCCGGGCGTGGCCAGCCTGACCATGGAGGACCGTCTCTGCATCTGCAACATGGCCATTGAAGCCGGTGCCAAAAACGGCATCTTCCCGGTGGACGAAGCCTGCGAAGCATACCTGAAGGGCCGCAGCCAGCGTCCCTGGCCGCCGGTGTTCTATGAGGCCGACCCCGATGCCGTGTATGAGCAGACCATCCAGATCGACCTGTCTGCGCTGGAACCCACGGTCAGCTACCCCCACCTGCCGGAGAATACCCACCCCGCACGGGAGGGCAGCGGCATCCGCATCGACCAGGTGGTGATCGGCAGCTGCACCAACGGCCGGCTGGAGGATATGCAGGCTGCCTACGAGATCCTCAAGGGCCGCCATATCGCCAAGGGCGTACGGGGCATCATCATCCCGGCCACCATGTCCGTCTATCGGGAGTGCATCCTCCGGGGGTGGACCACCGCCTTTATCGATGCCGGGTGCATCGTCTCCACCCCCACCTGCGGCCCCTGCCTGGGCGGATACATGGGCATCCTGGCTGAGGGGGAGCGCTGCGTGTCCACCACCAACCGCAACTTTGTGGGGCGCATGGGCCACGTCAAGAGCGAGGTCTACCTTGCCTCCCCTGCTACCGCCGCCGCCAGTGCTTTGACCGGCTATATCACCGACCCCCGCACGGTCTGAGAGAAAAGGAGGAGCGACCCCATGAACGCAAAAGGTTCTGTTTTTAAGTATCCCGACAACGTGGATACCGATGTGATCATCCCCGCCCGGTATCTGAATACCCAGAACGCCCAGGAGCTGGCTGCCCACTGCATGGAGGACATCGACAAAAACTTTGTGCAGCGGGTGCAGCCCGGGGATGTGATGGTGGGCGGATGGAACTTTGGCTGCGGCTCCTCCCGGGAGCACGCCCCCCTGTGCATCAAAACTGCGGGCATCTCGGTGGTCATCGCCAAAAGCTTTGCCCGTATCTTCTACCGCAACAGCATCAATATCGGGCTGCCCATCCTGGAGTGTCCGGAGGCTGTGGATGCCATTGCCGCCGGGGACACCGTGCGGGTGGACTTTGACACCGGCCTTATCACCGACGAGACCACTGGCTGCAGCTTCCAGGCGCAGCCCTTCCCGCCCTTTATCCAGGAGATCATTGCCGCCGGCGGGCTGATGAACGCCATCCAAAACCGCCAGCCGGACCAGTAAAAGGAGAGCCATATGGAAAAGACCATCGCTGTTATCTGGGGCGACTGCTCCAGCCCTGAGATCGTTGCCCAGGCGGTGCGTGTGCTGGACCGCATCGCTGAAAAATACGGCCATACCTTCCACTATGTGGACACCGCTATGGGGGGCGAGGCCATTGATAAATACGGAGACCCCCTGCCCCAGCAGGAGCTGGACAAATGCCTGGCGGCAGACAGTGTGCTGCTGGGCGCCGTAGGCGGCCCGAAGTGGGAGGGGCTGCCCGGCCCGCAGCGGCCGGAAAAAGGGCTGCTCCGGCTCCGTGCAGGGATGGGCCTGTACTCCAACAACCGCCCCGCCCGCATCTGGCCGCAGCTTGCCCCCGCCAGCCCGCTGAAACCGGAGATCGTGGCCAAAGGCATCGACCTGATCATCGTGCGGGAGCTGACCGGCGGCGTGTATTTTGGAGAGCACCGCACCGACACCCTGCCCAGCGGTGAGAAACAGGCCGTGGATCAGATGCCCTACTCTGAGCAGGAGATCCGGCGCATTGGCCGCATCGGCTTTGAAACAGCCCGCCAGCGCCGCAAAAAGCTCTGCTGTGT
>OJOT01000665.1_pt1 | contig 19379 bp, 18 predicted proteins | sample 1598261 | NCBI WGS metagenome assembly OJOT01 (sample SAMN03922468, study PRJEB24848) | human gut metagenome | isolation source: stool sample | host: Homo sapiens | place: Germany | collected 2010-11 | reverse complement strand
GTCGTACTGGAAGTACGCCTGCACATACTTATCGGTGTGGTCGCCGATGATCTTGACCGAGTTCTTGTTGGCGCCAACGGTGCCGTCGCCGCCCAGACCCCAGAACTTGCACTCCTTGGTGCCAGCAGCTGCGGTGATGGGAGCGGGCTTGATCTCAGGCAGGGACAGGCCGGTCACGTCGTCGGTGATGCCCAGAGTGAAACGCTCCTTCGGGGCATCCTTCTCCAGCTCCTTGAACAGAGCGAAGATGGAGGACGGCGGGGTGTCCTTGCTGCCCAGGCCGTAACGGCCGCCGGTCAGCACCACGTCGTTCATGCCAGCCTCACGCAGGGTGGCAGCAACGTCCAGGTACAGCGGCTCGCCCAGGGAGCCGGGCTCCTTGGTGCGGTCCAGAACAGCGATCTTCTTTGCGGTCTTCGGCAGGACCTTCAGCAGGGAGGCAGACACCCACGGACGGTACAGACGGACCTTGATGATACCAACCTTCTCGCCCTTGGCGTTCAGGTAGTCGATGACTTCGTCTGCCACATCACAGACGGAGCCCATAGCCACGATCACACGGTCAGCATCGGGTGCGCCGTAGTAGTTGAACAGATCGTAGTTGGTGCCCAGCTTTGCATTGATCTTGGCCATGTACTTCTCAACGACAGCAGGCAGAGCGTCGTAGACGGAGTTGCAGGCCTCACGATGCTGGAAGAAAACGTCGCCGTTCTCGTGGGAGCCGCGCATCTTGGGGTGCTCGGGGTTCAGCGCATTCTTGCGGAACTCCTCCACAGCCTCCATGTTGCACATTTCCTTCAGGTCGGCGTAGTCCCACTTCTCGATCTTCTGGTACTCGTGAGAGGTACGGAAGCCGTCGAAGAAGTTCAGGAAAGGCACCTTGCCCTCGATCGCTGCCAGGTGAGCAACGGGGGACAGGTCCATGACCTCCTGCACGCTGCTCTCAGCCAGCATAGCAAAACCGGTCTGACGGCAGGCCATGACGTCGCTGTGGTCACCGAAGATGTTCAGGGACTGGGTAGCAACGGTACGAGCCGACACATCAAACACGCAGGGCAGCTGCTCTGCTGCGATCTTGTACATATTGGGGATCATCAGCAGCAGGCCCTGAGAGGCGGTAAAGGTGGTGGTAACAGCACCAGCGCCCAGGGAGCCGTGCACTGCACCGGCTGCACCAGCCTCAGACTCCATCTCGACGACCTTGACCTGGTTGCCGAAGATGTTCTTCTGACCGGCAGCGGACCACTGGTCCACAGAGTCAGCCATCGGAGAAGACGGGGTAATGGGGTAGATGGCAGCGACGTCCGTGTAGGCATAGGCTACATGGGCGGCAGCGGTATTGCCATCCATCGTTTGCTTTGCTCTAGGCATTTTTCTTCCTCCATTGTTGATATTTTGTACCTTTGCGCCGGGCAAGCTGCCCTGCGCGGGGGCGCAATGTCCCCATAAAGGCACTATTGCTTGTATTTATAATAACAAATTCCGCTATCAATGTAAATGCAAACGCCTTAGTAAAACCTACCAATAATTCTGGTTTTTATTTGTACGTTTTGTACAGCTAACTTCTTTATAAAACAAGCCGCACCGTGTTTTTTGCTATTTTTTAGGAGATATTGAACCTCTGTCCTGCTTTGGGTCAGACGGGGGCGAAGGGCTTTTTGCCCGCAGGCGCCGCCGTGGCACAGGGGTGCGTTTTTTCAAGCGGCATTTTTCTGCATTGACAAGCCCGCCGCCCTTGCCGTAAACTAGGGTATGGATCAAAAAAATCCGCACGCTGCGCCAAAAAGCCTGCCTTTGCCGGGGGCGCTGCGTCCCACCAATAAAACGATACAAATAAAAGGGAGCATACTCATGGACGAAGTACATTTTGAAAAGACCCTTTCCAGTGAGGTGATCTTCCAAGGCAAGGTGGTCACCCTGACCAAGGACATCGCCCTTTTAGAAAACGGCCGTCAGGCCGTGCGGGAGGTGGTGCACCACAACGGCGGCGCCTGCATCCTGCCCTATTTTGCGGACGGCACCATCTGCATGGTGCGGCAGTTCCGCTATGCCATGCAGCAGGAGCTGTGGGAGCTGCCTGCCGGCAAGCTGGAAAAAGGGGAGGACCCCTTTGCCGCCGCCCAGCGGGAGCTGGAGGAGGAATGTGGCCTGACCGCAGACCGCTATATCTCGCTGGGAGAGTTCTACCCCACGGTGGGCTACGACACCGAGGTGATCTACACCTGGGTAGCCGTGGGCCTGCACGAGAGCCGGATGCACCTGGATGCCGATGAATTCCTGACCCCGGACCGTGTGCCGCTGGAGCAAGCTTACCAGCGGGTGATGTCCGGCGAGATCCGGGACGGCAAGACCGTGGCCGGTATTTTGAAACTGAAAGCCCTGCTGGCGGAGGGCAAGCTGTGAGCCTGGAAGTCATCTATCAGGACGCAGCGCTGGCGGTGGTGGCAAAACCCGCCGGCCTGTCCAGTGAACAGGGCCTGCCCCAGGCACTGCGCCAGCTGTGGGGGGAGGATGCCTATGTGGGCATCGTCCACCGGCTGGACACCCCCACCACCGGCCTGATGGTCTGCGCCCGCACCCCTGCGGCGGCCGCCGCCCTGACCCGCCAGATCACCGATTCCGCTGCCTGGTACGCCGCTTCGCCCGATGCACGCCCGGCAGACGGCCCCTCTTTTATAAAGCGCTACCGGGCCGTGGTGGCCGCAGGGGACAATGCCCCCCTGGAGGATGCCGGCCTCTGGCAGGACCTGCTGTTCAAGGACAGCCGCACCGGCCGGGTCTATCCGGTGCAGCGCCCCCGCAAGGGGGTCCGGGCTGCAGAGCTGGAGTACCGGGCAGCCGCCCGCAGCACCGGCCTTGCCCTGGTGGAGGTCACCCTGCACACCGGCCGCACCCACCAGATCCGGGCGCAGTTTGCCGCCCGCCGCCACCCCCTGTGGGGGGACGGACGCTACGGCAGCCGCTGCAAAGGCGCCCTGGCCCTGCAATGTATGGAACTGCATTTCACCCACCCCGTCACCGGCCAGCGGATGCAGTTCACCCTGCCGCCGCCTTCCGGCGAGCCCTGGAGCCTGTTGGCAGCAGGGGAGCGCTGAAAGGGCCAGGCGGCCCACCTTCCAAACACAAGGGGTGTTTTATATGGAACAAGAATATAAATCCGAAGCCGCCATCTATGCGGTGCTGGAGCAGGAGATCATCGACCTGACCCTGCGCCCGGGCAGCGCCTTGGGGGAGAACCCCCTCTGCACCCGGTTCGGGGTGCCCCGCTCCCTGATCCGGGTGGTGCTGCAGCGCCTGCAGGAAAACGGCCTGGTGCGCATCGTCCCTTACAAAGGTACCACCGTCACCCGGCTGAACCGGCGCATCGTGGACGAATTGATCTATGAACGGGCCGCTGTGGAGGCCCGGGTGCTGCGGGACTTTTCTCCCCACTGCACCCCGGCACAGCGGACGCTGATCCGTGCCCGGGCCGATGCCTACGACGCCCTGGCCCGTGCCGCACAGCCGGATTACCGCCGCCTCTACGAGGCCGACCGCCTGCTGCACGAGACCTGGTTTGCCGCCCAGGACAAGCTGTACCTTTGGAGCACGCTGCAAAACGCCCATGCAGATTACAGCCGCTTCCGTATGCTGGACATCATCCAGAGCGGGGGGCTGGCAGAGGTGAACACAGACCACAAGAGCCTGATCGAGGCCATTGAGCGCTGCGACCTGGCCGCTTTTGAGCCGCTGATCGAGCGGCACCTTTACGGCGGCATCCGCCGCCTGGGCAGCCGCCTGATCGAGGAATACGCCGACTATTTCGAGCCGTGATCTGCGCCGGAATTGCTCTTGGAGTTTCTCCTTTTATTTCTCCGCAAAATACCGATCCCCCCGCCGCCGTTTTTCCCAAAAGGCAGCGAGGGGATCTTTTTTTATTTTGGCTCAGAACACCCCGGTCACAAAGATTTCCAGCCCGATGGCGATGAGGATCACGCCGCCCAGCACAGACGCCTTGCCCGCCAGCTTGGTGCCGAATTTTTTGCCGATGCCGATGCCTGCATAGCACAGCACAAAGGTCACCGCTGCGATCAGCGCAGCGCACACCAGCGCCATAGCCAGGCCGTACTCCGCAATGGTAAAGCCCACCGACAGTGCATCGATGCTGGTAGCCACGCCCTGCATCATGACGGCGCCCAGGGTCAAAGCCGGCGCCGCAGCGCCGGTCTCCTCCCCGCCGCGCAGCCCCTCCCATAGCATCTTACCGCCAATGTACCCCAGCAGCACCAATGCGATCCAGGGGATGACCCCCTCAAACGCCTGGAACGCCTCCAGCACGGTGTGGACGCAGACCCACCCCGCCAGCGGCATAGCGGCCTGAAACCCGGCAAAGATCCCGGCAATGCCCGCCATCCGCCCCCGGCTCATCTCCGGCTGACGCAGGCCGTTGGCCATAGACACCGAGAATGCGTCCATCGCCAGGCCCACCCCCAGCAGCAAGCTGTTCGTAAAAAACACCAGATCCCACTCCATTGCAGCACCCTCCCGTAACAGTGTATTCCCATTGCAGTACAAACAGTAAAACCAGCGCCCCAGCGCTGGGGGTCTAGTATAACACACCCGAACGCAGGGGGGCAAGGCGGGGGAAGGAGGTTTGCGGGTTATATTTTATGCTGTTGAGCTATAAGTGCAGGGCTTCCCCTCTTCGGAGGAGCTGGCGAACGAAGCAAGACGGAGAGGGTTCGTCCCTGCAAGCAACCCTCTCCGTCACGGCCTTTGGCCGTGCCACCTCTCCCGAGAGGGAGAGGCTTTGGCAAAGGCGGAAGGTATCGCCCTCACCAGCTGACCGGTATAAAGCAGAAACTTCACGCCCTTGCCAAAGGCTCCCCTTTCGGGGGAGCTGTCGAGCGAAGCGAGACTGAGAGGGTTCGTTCAGAAGCAAACCCTCTCCGTCACGGCCTTTGGCCGTGCCACCTCTCCCGAGAGGGAGAGGCTCTGGCGAAGACGGAAGGTATCGCCCTCACCAGCTGACCGGTATAAAGCAGAAACTTCACGCCCTTGCCAAAGGCTCCCCTTTCGGGGGAGCTGTCGAGCGAAGCGAGACTGAGAGGGTTCGTTCAGAAGCAAACCCTCTCCGTCACGGCCTTTGGCCGTGCCACCTCTCCCGAGAGGGAGAGGCTCTGGCGAAGACGGAAGGTATCGCCCTCACCAGCTGACCGGTATAAAGCAGAAACTTCACGCCCTTGCCAAAGGCTCCCCTTTCGGGGGAGCTGTCGAGCGAAGCGAGACTGAGAGGGTTCGTTCAGAAGCAAACCCTCTCCGTCACGGCCTTTGGCCGTGCCACCTCTCCCGAGAGGGAGAGGCTCTGGCGAAGACGGAAGGTATCGCCCTCACCAGCTGACCGGTATAAAGCAGAAACTTCACGCCCTTGCCAAGGGCTCGCCCTTCGGGAGAGCTGTCGAGCGCAGCGAGACTGAGAGGGTCCATCCCTGCAAGAAACCCCAGGACCTTCCCAAAGGCCCTGGGGTTTCTCAGTTTATTTCTCTTGGAGTTTGTGCTCTTATTCCTCTGCGTCCGGGGCGGCGGGTTCTGCTGCGGCGGCTTCGTCCGCAGCCTCCATCGCAGCCAGCTCCTCCGCAGTCGGCTCTGCAGCGTCTGCATCCTGCTCCACCGTCTCGGCCTGTGCCTCGTCGTCATGCTCGGTGCGGGCCAGCACCATCACCTTATCGCCCTCGCCCAGGCGCATGACCCGGACACCGGAGCCATAGCGGCTCTGCAAGGTGATATCCGCCGCGTGCAGCCGGATGATCACGCCTTCCTGACTGCCCAGCAGAATGTCGTCGGTCTCGTCCACGATCTTCACCGCAGCTACCTTGTCCTTGGCGGAGTCATAGTTGCGGATGCCCTTGCCGCCGCGGGCGGTGATGCGGTAGGTGTCGGTCTCCGACCGGCGGCCCTTGCCGTTTTCGGTCACGGTCAGCACGGTAGCACCCTCGCGGCAGATGCACACGCCTACCACTTCGTCGCCCTCCTCCAGGCGGATGGCCCGGACACCGTGGCTGGTGCGGCCCATGGGCCGTGCCTCTGCCTCGTGGAAGCGGATCGCCTGGCCGTTGCGGGTGGCCACGATCAGGGTGTCATCGCCGGTGGTCAGGCGGGTCCAGGCCAGGGCGTCGCCCTCGTTCAGCACAATGCCGATCAAACCGGTCTTGCGCATATTGGCGTACTGCTCCAGCGGGGTGCGCTTGATCAGACCCTGCTTGGTCACCATGGTCACAAAGCCCTGCTCTGCATCCCGGGGACGGCAGATCATGTTGGTCACCTTTTCGCCCTCTGCCAGCTGCAGCAGGTTCACGATGTTGGTGCCCTTGCTGGTGCGGCTGGACTCTGCGATGGTGTAGCCCTTGAGCCGGAACACACGGCCCAGGCTGGTAACGAACAGCACATAATCATGGGTGGAGCCCACGAACATCTCCTGCACGATATCCTCTTCCTTGCGGGTCATGCCGGAGATGCCCCGTCCGCCCCGGCGCTGGGCCTGGTAGGTATCCATCAGCTGACGCTTGATGTAGCCGGCCTCGGTCAGGGTATACACGCACTGCTCCTCGGCGATCAGGTCCTCAATATCCACCTCGCCGTCCACCGACTCGATCTGCGTGCGGCGCTCGTCGCCAAAGCGCTGCTTCATCTCCAGCAGCTCAGCCTTGACGATCTCCAGCACACGGGCATCATCGGCCAGGATGTCCTTCCACTCCTGGATCTTGGCCTGCAGGCCGGCCAGCTCTTCCTCGATCTTCAGGATTTCCAGTCCGGCCAGACGGCCCAGCTGCAATTTGACGATGGCGTCTGCCTGGATCTCGTCAAAGCCAAACCGCTCAATGATAGCGGCCTTGGCCTCTGCCATGCCTCCCTTGCAGGCCCGGATGGTTGCGATCAGCTCATCCACGATATCGGTGGCTTTTTTCAGGCCCTCCAGGATGTGGGCCCGCTCCTCGGCCTTTTTCAGGTCATACTGTGTACGGCGGCGCACCACCTCATCCTGAAACTCCACATACTTCTGGATCATCTGTTTCAGGGTCAGGATCTTGGGGATCTTGTGGTCCAGCGCCAGCATGATGACACCCACCGTATCCTGCAGCTGGGTGTACTGGTACAGCTGGTTCAGGATCACCTGTGCGTTGGCGTCCTTGCGCAGGTCCACCACGATGCGCATCCCCTTGCGGTTGCTCTCATCGTTCAGGCCGGTGATGCCTTCCACCCGCTTATCCTTCACCAGGTCCGCCATGCTCTCGATCAGGCGGGCCTTGTTGACCATATAGGGGATCTCGGTAATGATGATCTGGGTGCGGCCGTTCTTGGTCTGCTCGATGCTGGCCCGGCCCCGCAGGGTGATCTTGCCCCGGCCGGTGGCGTAGGCTGCGCGGATGCCGCTGCGGCCCATGATGATGCCCGCCGTGGGGAAGTCCGGTCCCTTGATGTGCTCCATCAGGCCCGGCAGGTCGATGTCCGGGTCCTCGATGTAAGCAACACAGCCGTCGATCACCTCGCCCAGGTTGTGGGGCGGGATGTTGGTGGCCATGCCCACCGCAATGCCCTGGCTGCCGTTCACCAGCAGGTTGGGGAAGCGGCTGGGCAGAACGCTGGGTTCTTTTTTGGTCTCGTCAAAGTTGGGGTCCCAGTTGATGGTGTCCTTGTCGATGTCGGTCAGCATCTCCACGGCCATCTTGCTCATGCGGGCCTCGGTGTAACGGTAGGCAGCAGGGGGGTCGCCGTCCACCGAACCAAAGTTGCCCTGGCCGTCCACCAGCGGGTACCGCAGCGAGAAATCCTGGGCCAGACGCACCATGGCATCATAGACCGAGCTGTCGCCGTGGGGGTGGTAGGAGCCCAGCACCGCACCCACCGTATCGGCGGACTTGCGGTATGCATGGCTGGGGTCGTTGCCTCGCTCATGCATGGTGTACAAAATGCGGCGGTGCACCGGCTTCAGGCCGTCCCGCACATCCGGCAGCGCACGGGCCACGATCACCGACATGGAGTAATCCAAAAAGGCGGTCTCGATCTCCTTTTTGACGTCCCGGATGATCTTTTTGGTACCGCTGCCCGGTATCATCACATAATCTTCTTCCATTTGTTCCTCCGTTTATCTGTTGAGGCTAACGCCTGGGTCACGGTTGGTCGTTTGGGGCGGGAAGCAGCGCTCCCCATCACACATCCAGCTTTGCGTACTGGGCGTTCTCCTCAATAAAGCGGCGGCGGGGCTCCACCTGGTCGCCCATCAGGATGGTAAAGGCTTCGTCCGCCTTTTCTGCGTCGTCGATGGTGATCTGCACGATGACCCGGTTGTCCGGGTTCATGGTGGTCTCCCACAGCTGGTCGGGGTTCATCTCGCCCAGGCCCTTATAGCGGCTGATCTTTGCCCCCGGCATCTCCTGGGACAGCACCGCCATCTCCGCCTCGTTATAGGCATATTTCACGGTCTGGCCCTTCTGCAGCTTGAACAGCGGCGGCTGGGCCACATACACATGGCCCTGCTCGATCAGCGGCCGCATATACCGGAAGAAGAAGGTCAGCATCAGGGTGCAGATGTGGGAGCCGTCCACGTCCGCATCCGCCATGATGAACACCTTGTCGTACCGCAGCTTGGAGATATCAAACTCCTCGCCGATGCCGCAGCCCAAAGCCAGCACCACCGGCATCAGCTTGTCGTTGCCGTAGATGCGGTCTGCCCGGGCTTTTTCCACGTTCAGCATCTTGCCCCACAAAGGCAGGATGGCCTGGATAGCCGAGTCCCGGCCCATCTTGGCCGAGCCGCCTGCAGAGTCGCCCTCGACGATGAAGATCTCGGTGCGGGAGGGGTCGTTCTCCCGGCAGTCTGCCAGCTTGCCCGGCATCCGGCTGTTTTCCAGCACGCTCTTGCGGCGCACCAGTTCCCGGGCTTTTTTGGCGGCGGCACGGGCACGGGCGGCCTGGGTGGCCTTTTCAAAGATCGCCTTGGCCACCGCCGGGTTCTCCTCAAAGAACTCGGTCAGCTTCTCGTACACCATGCCGGAGACCAGGGTGCGCACCTCGGTATTGCCCAGCTTTGCCTTGGTCTGGCCCTCAAACTCTGCCTCCTGCAGCTTGACCGAGATGACGCAGATCAGGCCCTCCCGCACGTCCGAGCCGGAGAGGTTCTCGTCCTTTTCCTTCAGCAGGCCGTGGCTGCGGCCGTAATCGTTGAATACACGGGTCAGGCTGGTCTTGAAGCCCTCCTCGTGGGTGCCGCCGTCCGGGGTATTGACGTTGTTGGCAAAGCTCAGCAGCAGCTCGTTGTAGCTGGAGGTATACTGCAGCGCCACCTCTGCTACGCCGCGCTCGGTCTGGCCCTGCAGGTAGATCACATTGGGGTGCAGCACGTCCAGCTTGCGCTTTTCGCCCAGGTAGGAGACAAAGCTGCGGATGCCGCCCTCGTAGCACATGGTCTCGGTGCGGTAATCCGGCTCGGCCTGCTGGCCGTCCTCCAGCATGGGGGCATACAGCTCCCGCTCATCCCGCAGGGTGATGCGCAGGCCCGCATTCAGGAAGCTCTCTTCCCGCAGGCGTTTTTCCAGGGTGTCAAAGTCGAAATGGGTGGTCTCCTTGAACATCTCCGGGTCCGGCTTGAAGGTGACCCGGGTGCCGGTATCGCCTTCCGCCACATCCCGGATGATCTGCAGCGGGCCGTCCGGCTCGCCGCGGCGGAAGGTCTGCTGGTACTCGTGGCCGTCCCGGCGCACCTGGACGGTGAGCCACTCCGAGCAGGCGTTCACCACCGAAGCGCCCACGCCGTGCAGGCCGCCGGCCACCTTGTAGCCGGAGTTCTCGCCGCCAAACTTGCCGCCTGCGTGCAGGATGGTGTACACCACCGTCACTGCCGGCAGGCCGGTGTCGGCCTGGATATCCACCGGGATACCACGGCCGTTGTCGGTCACCTGGATCAGATTGCCTTCCAGGATCTTGACCTCAATATGGTCACAGTAACCGGCCAGCGCCTCGTCGATGGCGTTGTCCACGATCTCGTACACCAGATGGTGCAGGCCCCGCTCGCCGGTGGAGCCGATATACATACCCGGCCGCTTACGCACCGCCTCCAGGCCTTTCAGCACCTGGATCTCGCTGGCGTTGTACTCGTGGTCGGTAGCGGTATCGGCATTGGTCGCAGTAATGATCTCTTCTGCCATATCCATTCTCCCTTTTGCTTGTTCGGTTTTCGTCTCTGATTATAGCAAAGCGGCATATCGGATACCAGTGCATCCTTTTTCCGCTGTTTTGGCGTTTCTGTGTATATTTTTGCGGCAGAGGGAGGGTGTGTTCACTCCTCCCATGCTTTTTTCTGCGCCCGCTTGCGCAGCGCCGCAGGGGACAGCTCGGACAGGTACACCGTATCCACCGGGCTGTCCGCCAGCACATAGCTTTGGGGCAGCTCGTCCGACAGGCTCACCACCGCACCGTTTTTTTGGGCATAGTCCAAAAACTCCCGTCCCCGGGGGGAGATGGTGGTGGTCTCCAGGTTGAAGATGCCGATCAGGTCCCGCTCATGGAGCACATAGCCCCGGCCCAGATACAGATACACCGTTCTCCCTCCTTGGCGCAGACGCTGCCTTACAGCGCCTCCAGCACACCGCCCCGGACCCGGTACACCCGGCCCTTGGCTTTCTGGAAGCTGGAGCCGTCGCAGCTGGTCACAAAGGTCTGTTTCTCCCGCATCCGGGTCAGCAGATACTGCTGCCGGTGGTCGTCCAGCTCGCTGAGCACATCGTCCAGCAGCATCACCGGCTGTTCCCCCGTGATCTGGGCGGCAGCGGCTGCCTCGGCCAATTTCAGGCTCAAAGCCACGCTGCGCTGCTGGCCCTGGCTGGCGTAGACCCGGGCGCTCTGTCCATCCAAAAGCAGCTCCAGATCCTCCCGGTGGGGGCCGTACAGGCTCTGCCCGGCCCGCAGCTCTTCCTGCTGGCGGGCCTGCAAAAGCGCCCCCAATGCGCCGGGTTCAAACCGGGCGGCATAGTGGATCTCCAGTTTTTCGGCCCCGCGGCTCAGCTCAGCATAGTAGCCGCAGGCCAGCGGCCCCAGCAGTTCCAGGTAGGCCCGCCTGCGCTGCTGCACCAGCTCGCCCTGGGCCGCCAGCTCCCGGTTCAGCACCTCCAAAAGCGCTACCGTCTCGGCATAGGGCCGGGGGGCCGCGGTGCGGCGCAGCAGCGCATTTTTCTGCTGCAGCGTCCGGACATACCGCCGGTATACCGCCAGATACCCGGGGTACATCTGGCACAGCGCCCCATCCAAAAAGCGTCTGCGCCCTTCCGGTGCGCCTTTTACCAGGCTCAGATGTCCGGGGTCGAACACCACAGCCGGAAAGCTGCCAGCCAGCGCCGCCGCCCGTCTGGGCGCAGATGCCCCCAGCGAGGCATACCGCCCCGGCCGCTGGGTGCCCGGCAGACCCACCGTCAGCCGGACCTGTTTGTCCTCCTGGGCATCCTCCGCCCGGGTCCGGGCCGAGAGCACCGCAAAGGGCTGCCCCCGGCGCACCAGCTCTGCGTCCTTGCCGCCCCGGAAGCTCTTGCCCCCGGTCAGCAGCCAGATGGCTTCCAGAAGGTTGGTCTTGCCCTGGCCGTTGTCACCGCACAGGACGGTCAGCTCATCGCCAGGGTCCAGCTGGGCGTGGGCAATGTTGCGGTAGTTTTCTACCTCCAGCCACTCCAGACGCATGGATCAGCGGCCCTGGCCGATCTCGACCGACTGGCCGTCCAGGGTGATCACATCCCCGGGCAGGCATTTTTTGCCCCGCATCTGGCAGACCTGGCCGTTTACCAGCACATCCCCGGCCTGCACACGCTCCTTGGCTTCGCCCCCGGTCTCACACAGCCCGGCGTATTTCAGCAGGGCATCCAGCTTGATAAAGGGCGTATGGATCAAAATCTTCTGCATCAAAGTTCCCCCTTAATCGTTCTTGAACCGCACCGGCAGCACCAGGTACAAAAAGTCCTGTCCCTCTGCGGGCAGCACCTTGACCGGGCTCAAAGGGCCGCTCAGCTCCATGCGTACCTGGTCGGTGCGGGCGTTGCGCAGCGCATCCAGCAGATACCGGTTATTAAAGCCGATCTCCACTTCCTCGCCCTCGCACTGGGCGCCGAACTCGTCCACCACCCGGCCAAGGTTGGTCTGGCAGCGCACCACCACCCGGCCGCCGGAAAAGCTGATCCGCAGCGGGTTTTTCAGCCGCTCGGTGATGATGAGGGAGGCGCGCTCGATGGTCTCCACAAACTCCTTGACATCCAGGGTCACCCGGGTGCGGCTGCCCTCCGGGATCACGTTGCGGTAGTTCAAAAACTCGCCCTCGATCAGGCGGCTCATGATGGTGTATCCGCCGGTCATGAACACCACATACCGGCGGTTGGCGCAGATGTGCACCAGCTCCTGATCGTCGTTGGGCAGCAGGTGGCTCACCTCGGTCATGGTCTTGCTGGGCACGATGATGCGGATATCCTTCACCGCCTGCACCGGCCGCTCCACGATGGCCAGCCGGTAGCCGTCCAGGGCCACGAGGGTCAGTTTGTCCGGCTCGATCTCAAACAGCTCACCGGTGTGAGCGGGCTTTTTCTCGTCCTGGCTCACTGCATACAGGGTGCGGTCGATCATATCCCGGAACACCCCGGTCGGCAAGGTCAGGGTCTCGTCTGCGCCGGTGTTGGGCAGATCCGGAAAATCCGCCGCCGGCAGGGACTGGATCTCGAACTGCGCCACGCCGCTCTCGATCTTGGTCTTGCCGCTGTCAGTGGACACGATGGAGATCTGGCCCGCCGGCATCCGGCTCACCATGCTGCTCAGCAGCTTGGCGTTCAGCACGATCTCGCCCGGTTCCTTTACATTGGCTTCGATGGTGGTAACGATGCCCATTTCCAGGTCATAGCCGGTCAAGGTCAGCTGGAAGCCCTCGGCCTTCAGCAGGATGCCCTCCAGCACCGGAATGGTAGAGCGCAGGGTCACCGCCTTGGACACACCGTCGATGGCGGCAGACAGCAGAGTCTTATCACAAATGATATTCAAAGTGGTCTATCTCCTTTTTATCGAGAGTTTGTTCCTTTTTTCGCGGGGGCTTCCGCCGGACGGCCTGCGGCGCCCCGCACCGATATTCATAATATTTTGAATATTTATACACACGGCAGAAGGGTCTTTTCCCGTCCTGCGGGCAGCTCCGGGGGGTGTTTCCGGTGTCTGCTGCCGGGTCAGAAATTGGCAGAAACCCCCGGCCGAATTTCCATTTTTACTGGCCGCATTTTCCAGCCGGCGCCGGACGATTTCCAATTTTTATGGATCATCCAGAACGGTTTCTGCGCTCCTGGGCGGTTCGGGATGGGCCACGCAGCGTTCGCTGGCAGCGCTCGGCGGGAGGCTTTGCTGCCGGACCGCAGCGGGGAAGGGCCGCTCCGGGTCCCGCGCGGCCGGGGGAGGGGGGGGCTGTCCGGGCTGCGCCCGCTGTTTCCCCGGTGCAACTGGCAAAACCGCACACACGGAGGCGGGTCAATTTTTCGCTCTTTTCTGCCGGATCTTTGGCCGCTTTCGGTCCGCAGTCCGCTGCCGGAAGGCTGCTTAATTCTTTTTCCCCAAAGAGTCCGCATCGTTTGCTGCTGGATGCAGGGCTTTTTGCCCTGTGTCTTATTGTACTTGTTGTAGTAACAGTAGTAGGGACTGGGGAGGGTGTTGAAAACTCGCCTTCGCTTAGCCGCCATGCGGATTTTTTGGGGTCTCTGTTTTGGGGATGGCGCTGTGGAAGAGTTGTGGAAAGGGGGTGTGTGCGCTTTTTTTCCACGCGGCATGTGCAAAACAGAAGTTGAATGTTGAAAACTTGGTGGAAAGAGTGGAAAGCTTCTGCTTTTCACCACAATATCTTGGACAAAAATCGGGGCTTGCGGCCTGTTTCTCCCCATATTTTGGGCCTGGGGTGGAAAATCAGGGCGTGAAAAGGCGCATCAGGCCCGGACATTCTTGATGATGTCGCTGACCGTCTCCCGCAGGTGCTGGTCGTTTTTCATGTCCCGCTCAATGGTCTTGAGGGAGTAAACGATGGTGGAGTGGTCCCGGCCGGAGAATTCCCGTCCGATCTCCTCCATGCTCATGCCGGTGACCTCCCGCAGGATGTAGATGGCCACCCGACGGGCAGCGGCTACGCCGGCGTTGCGCTTGGTGCCCCGGATATCGGCCGGGGAGACGTTGAAGGTGCGGGAGACTTCGCCCACGATCTTCTCGATGGTCACAGGCACCGGCTGGGTCTCGTTCAGGATGTCCTTGATGGCGTTCTGGGCCACGCTGATCACCGGCTGGATGCCCTCCAGCATATAATAGGCGTTCAGCTTTTTGACGGCGCCCTCCAGCTGGCGGATGTTGTTTTTCAGGTGGTTGGCAATGAACTCTGCCACATCCTCCGGCAGGTCCAGATGCAGAAGCTCTGCCTTGCGCTTGACGATGGCCACCCGGGTCTCAAAGTCCGGCGGCTGCACGTCGGCGGTCAGGCCCCACTCAAAACGGGTGCGCAGCCGCTCTTCCAGGCTCTTGATCTCCTTGGCCGGGCGGTCGGAGGCGATGACGATCTGCTTGTGTACGTCGTGTAGGGAGTTGAAGGTGTGGAAGAACTCCTCCTGGGTGGACTCCTTGCCGGCGATGAACTGGATATCGTCCACCAGCAGCAGGTCGGCGGCCCGGTATTTCATGCGGAAGTCCTCGGTGCTGCCCGCCCGGATGGCGGCGATCAGCTCGTTGGTGAACTGCTCGCAGGTGACGTACATGATGACAAAGTCCGGATGGGTGCGCTTGATCTCGGTCTGGATCGCGGTCAGCAGGTGGGTCTTGCCCAGGCCGGACCCGCCGTAGATGAACAGGGGGTTATAGGCCCCGGAAGGGTTGGCCGCCACAGCCTGGGCTGCCGCAAAGGCAAACTGGTTGGACGGGCCTTTGATGAAGTTCTCGAAAGTGAACTCGTAATTGCCCTGGGGGGAGGAGGGGTTGGCCTCGTACTGCTGGGATAGCAGTACCTCGTGGGGCAGGGTGCTGGGCACCACCAGGGTAATATCCACGTCAAAGCCCAATACGGCCTTGAATGCCTCCTTCAGCAGGCCCAGGTAGCGGTCGGTAACGATCTTGCAGATAAAGTCGTTGCGCACCGACAGGGTGATGTGGCTCGAATCCTCAAAGCTGATCGGCTCGAGCCCGTCGATGTACAGGTTATACGTCGGCTCGGCCATCTGCGCTTTGCAGTAGCTCTGGGCAGCCTCTAAAACGTCCTTGAAAGAATCCATAAAACATCCACTCCATTAGATCGGTCGAAGTTTTCAACAATCATGCTGATACTCCGTAAGTATACCACAAAAACCGCTGTGCGTCTATATTACTATAAAGTAATTTAATATACATAAATTTATCCGCTGCATCGCTCTTGTGTTCTGGGCGAAGTATGGGCACAAGATGTGGGGTTAAAACAGTTTTCCACCGGGAATGGGTGAAAAAGTGGAAAACCTTTTCACATAAAAGTTTGGGCAAAAGTTGCCCAAAAGGCAAAAAAGAGCTTGACAGAATGGGATTTGATGCGATATACTGTTGAATTGCAAGCCTGTCCCCATCTGGGACTCAAAGAAGCAGACCCCATACAGGGGACGAGTTTTTACGGAGGATACCACTATGAAGAGAACCTTTCAGCCCAAGAAGCGTCAGCGCAAGCAGGTCCACGGCTTCCTGACCCGCATGAGCACCAAGAACGGCCGCAAGGTCATCGCTGCCCGCCGTGCAAAGGGCCGCAAGAGCCTGACTGTCTGATCCTGCACCAGCTTTGGGCGCAGGGCGCAGCGCAGGAAATGATGCGCAAAAAGACCGCCGACATTGAGCTTGGCGGTCTTATTTTATTGCACGGCGCAGGGCGGCTGCGGGGCGGGCAGGGGAGATGCTGCCGCTTTTTGCAGAGGTCTGCCGCAAAAGTGGGAAAGATGTATTCTGTGCGCGGCTGTCATTTGAGCAGATTGACCGAAATTTCTTTAAAAGAATTGGCGAAAAAAACGCCGGAACGCACTTTCAAAGTACGCTGATTTTTGATATACTGGAAAGAGCATTGGTGAAAAGGGGACAGTTCTGCCCTTTTGGGGCAAAGCCCCGCCAAAGGCTATGGGAAAGGAGGCGCCGAAGGGATGCGATACCGTCCGCTCCGACGCAACAGTGAGTTTGGCCGGGTGTATGCCCGCGGCCGATCCTATGTACACCCTGCGCTGGTTCTGTACGTGTTCAAGACCAAGGGCCGCCGCACCCGGGTGGGGCTGACCGCCACCAAAAAGGTGGGCCATGCCGTGCAGCGCAACCGCGCCCGCCGCGTGATGAAAGCGGCCATTGATGAACATCTGGATTACAACATCGGCGGGTACGATCTGGTATTTGTAGCCCGCAGCTCCACCCCGCGGATGAAGAGCTGGCAGCTCAGCGGGGTAGTGGCCCGGCTGTTTGCCCAGGCGGGCCTGCCGGACAAGGCCCTTGCCCCGGGCGCAAAGCCCCCGGCTACGGTCCCCCCGGCCAAGCACCGGAAATGAAGCGCACCCGCCTGCGGCAGGCCGCACAGCAGGGGCTGTGCCAGCTGATCCGACTGTATCAGCGGTATATCAGCCCGGCGCTGGGCAGCCGCAAATGCCGCTTCTCGCCCACCTGCAGCAGCTACGGCATCCAGGCCATCCAGACCCATGGCTGCATCAAGGGCCTTTTGCTGACCATCTGGCGGGTCGGCCGGTGCAACCCCCTGGGGCGCTGGGGCTACGATCCCGTGCCCCCGCCTGGCGCCTGGCGCAGCCCGGAGAGAAGCCTCTCTCCGTCCCGGCTGTTTTCCACAAGGCACAGGGCAAAAGGTGGAAAATAACGCCCCGGCAGGCCGGGGACCAATACAGCCTCTCATGACGCGCGGCACTGTGGGCTGCGCGTCCTACGATAAAAAATACAAAAGCCCTGCGCCACAGGCGGGGCAGAATGGACGAAGCTATGAACCCTTTATACATCCTCGGTTGGCCTTTGGGCTACGTCATGGAGTGGATCTACAACCTGATCCCGAACTACGGCTGGGACATCATCCTGTTCACGCTGCTGATCAACCTCATCAAGATCCCCCTGCAGCTGAACCAGCAGAAGAGCATGGCCAAGATGTCCGCTTTCCAGCCCATGATCATGGACATCCAGAAAAAGTACAAGGATAAGCCGGAAAAACAGCAGGAAGAGCTGCTCAAGCTCCAGCGGGATTACGGCTACAGCCCCACTTCCGGCTGTATGCCCATGCTGGTCAACTTCCTGGTGATGTTCGGCGTTATCGAGGTGGTGTACCACCCGCTGCAGCGCATCTTCCAGATCAGCGCCGAGGCGCTGGAGACTGCCGGCGCCGCTCTGACGAACCTGGGCATCAGCTTTACCATGGTCACCCGGGACACCAACATCATCGCCCAGGTGCTGGCAGGCGAGTCCACGGTTTCTGCTGCATTCTCCGCAGAGCAGCTGGCCAAGATCGCTGAGTTCGGCCAGCACATGGACTTCTTTGGCATCGACCTGACCCAGGTGCCCCAGTGGAGCTTCCAGGCAGAGAACCTGCCCCTGCTGATCTTCCCCATCCTGGCGATCGTTACCATGTTCATCTCCACCCACATCAGCATGAAGGCCTCCGGCCAGGAGATGCAGGGCAGCATGAAGATCATGATGTACATCATGCCCCTGACCTACCTGTTCTTCTGCTTTACCGTGCCCTGCGCATTCTCCCTGTACTACGTGATCTCCAACATCATCATGACCGTGCAGAGCCTGGTGATGCGCAAGATCTATGACCCTGATAAGATGAAGGCCCAGGTGGCTGCCGAGATCGCTGCCCGCCGCAAGGAAGAGCGCCGCGGCGTCAAGAGCACCACGATCCAGGTCAAGGACGAAAAGACCGGCAAAGTTGAGGAAAAACAGATCTCTGCCAGCGAGATGAACAAGCGCCGTCTGGAGTATGCCCGCCAGCTGGATGCTGAGCGGTACAAGGACGAGCGCACCGTTCCGCTGTCCGAGCTGGAACAGAAAAAGGAGGACTAAGCCCTATGATCCGTACCCTGGAAGCCACCGGCAAAACGGTGGAGGAAGCTCGTGCAAAAGCCTGCGCCCAGCTGGGTGTGGAGGCCGATGCGCTGAATGTGAGCTTTGAAGTGCTGGAAATGCCCCAGAAAACTGGTTTTCTGGGCTTGAAGCTGATCCCCGCAAAGGTGCGGGTGTCGGTGGAAGAGCCGGACCTGGCACCCGTGCCGGAGGTGGAGGTGCAGCCTGCTGCCGCCCCCGTCCAGCCGGAGGCAGAGCAGCTGCCCCAGGAGCCGGTCGCCGCTGTGGAGCCGCAGCCGGAGCAGTCCGAGCCGGAAGTCCAGGCACAGCCGGAAGAGCCGGAGCAGCTGGCCGCAGTCCAGCCGGAAGCGGAGCTGGAGGAACAGCCCATCGAGATCGACTCGAACCCCAAGGTGGCCGCTGCAGTGGCCTATCTGAAAGAGGTCATTGAGAAGATGGGCGTGCAGGACGTGCAGTTCAGCGCCGTGCAGAAGGGGGAGGCCACCATCATTTGTCTGGATGGTGAGAAGCTGGGCGCCCTGATCGGCCGCCGCGGCGAGACCATGGAGAGCCTGTCCTACCTGGCCAGCCTGGTGGCAAACCGCCTGGAGGGCGATTATATCAAGTTGGGCCTGGATGTGGCTGGCTACCGCGGCAAGCGGGAAAGCGACCTGACCGCCCTGGCACAGCGCATCGGCGCCAAAGTGCGCCGCACCGGCCGTAGCTTTGCAATGGAGCCCATGAACCCCTACGAGCGCCGGATCATCCATTCTGCCATCAGCAGCATGGAGGGTGTGCGCAGTGAGAGCAAGGGCGAGGGCCGGGATCGCCGTGTGGTGATCTACTCCACCGACCCCGCTGCCCAGAACGACAGCGCAGAGCGCCGTCCCCGCCGTTCTGGCGGCGGCCAGCGCCGTGGCAATGGAAACTCCCGCCGGTACGAGAACGACGGCCAGCGCCGCTCCGGCGGCGGTTACCGCGGCTCCCGTCCCAGCCGTGGTCCTCGTCCCTCCAGCGTGCCGGAGCGCACCTATGCCCCCCGGGACGCCGCCAGCGCCGAGCCGGTAGCACCCAAGCGCACCGAGCGTGTGGACGACTTTGAGGGTCTGGGCTTTGGCAAGATCGAGCTGTAAGCTCTGCCCCTGAATAAAAATACGAAAGCCAGCTTGCCTGCCCCGTAAAAGGGGAGGGCACAAGCTGGCTTTTTTGCTGTTGGGAGGCACCCTCTCCGGCACGGCTTCGCCCCGGAAGCGACCCTCTCCGTCACGGCTTCGCCGTGCCACCTCTCCCGAAAGGGAGAGGCTTTG
>OJOT01000664.1_pt1 | contig 19431 bp, 19 predicted proteins | sample 1598261 | NCBI WGS metagenome assembly OJOT01 (sample SAMN03922468, study PRJEB24848) | human gut metagenome | isolation source: stool sample | host: Homo sapiens | place: Germany | collected 2010-11 | reverse complement strand
AAGCAGGGCGGTGTTCGTCCTGTTGTGGTTCTTCAGAACGATGTCGGCAATTATTATGCGCCGACGATCACGATCGCTCCGCTGACATCGAAAATTGAGAAGAAGCGAAAGCAGCCAACGCATTTCTTCCTCTGTAAAGCAAAGGGACTGGCAAAATCTTCTATGGTATTGGCAGAACAGCTCGACACCTGCGACAAGGTATGCGTGATCCGCTATCTTGGGCGGGTAAGTAAGGGGCAGATGCGTGGGATTGATGAATCCACAATAATGAAAGCATCAAGAGGGACGGCGGGTTTCCTTATATGCAAGAACGAGAGAGGAACTGTACCAGAAACCTGTCTGTCAGCGTTAGTGATAAGTTGTTGTGAATACTTCCTTATCAGCGTAAAATCAAGGGATACAGCGATTTTTTTCTTCTAACAACTGTCAAAGACAGGATTATATAATAAAACAAACCGCCAGAAATCAAAATCGATCTCCAGCGGTTCCTGCATTCATATGATTCATTTTAAGCCGATCAGCGCACTCCAAACTTAGTTCCTCTGCGGATGGTACCATTGCTGTTCCACTCGGTATAAACGTATGGGCCGCCGTCAGTTGTGCCGTTTTCAGTAAACTCATGGTTTACGCCGTTGTAATTGCGTACACCTGTCTGCATTTTACAGCTGTTGTTGTCAAAGTAATATACATTTCCATTGATTTTCATGATGCCGCCCTGAAGCTCGCCGGTATCGGCTGCATAATACCAGGTACCGTCTCTCTGGATCCATCCGGTACGCATCAACTGATCGTTGCCGAAAAAGAACCAGTGGTTTTTGTACTGTACCCAGTTATTAGTGCAGTAGGCTCCGTCGCCCCACTGGTATTTTACACCATCTTTTGTTCCTACAAAACCTGCTGCAAAAGATGTCATGGCGCTGCCTGCTGCAAGGGCAAGAGACAGAGTTACAATAGCGAAACGCTTCTTCATAAAATTCATTCCTCCTGTTTCTTATGATTACAATCTCCGATTTCACATCGGGACTGAGGATTAATTCCTTATGCCAAGAGTTTATACCCTGGAGTAACTCCAAGGTCAATGCATGTAAGCCTTTTGTAAGCTTTTGTAAGGAAAATGAAATAGGAGAAAATGTAAGGCTTCTAAATCCAGCCGCCGTCCAAACCGATTACCTGTCCGGTAAGATAGGAGTCTTTATAGCTGAGATGGTACACCAGGTCAGCTACCTCTTCTGCCCGTCCCAGGCGGCCGGCCGGGATTTCTTCTACCAGGGAAATCAGCTCCTCTTCTTCCAGCCACTGGTTCATCTCTGTGTCAATGGCTCCGCAGGCTACGGCATTGACCTGGATACCGCTGGGGGCCAGCTCCTTGGCGAGCGCCTTAGTAAGTGCGTTGACTCCGCCTTTTGTAGCTGAGTACGCAGCTTCGCAGGAAGCCCCTGCAAGACCCCATACAGAAGAAATGTTTACTATTTTACCCTGTTTTTGACGGACCATATAAGGAATTGCCAGTTTACAGCAGTTAAAGACAGAGGTCAGATTGACATGGAGCATTTTTTCCCAGTCCTCTGTACTCATATCCTGAAGGAGACCGATATAGGCGATACCGGCATTGTTGATCAGAATGTCTGCTCCTCCAAACTGTTTTTTTACCTGTTCAAACCATTCTTCACAGCATTCCATATCGCCCATATCTCCCATATAGGCCAGACAGGGCACCTGATAGCTCTGGATTTCCTTTTGCGTCTGCAAAAGACGTTCTTTGCTGTGCACACAGCTTATGGCTACATTATATCCCTTTTTTGCAAATTTGACTGCGATTGCTTTCCCGATGCCACGGGATGCTCCGGTGACCAGTACTGTTTTTCTTGCCATACGCAAAACCATCCTTTCCAAATCTTACCCTATTATATCATATTTTGGCAGGGAAAACCATGTATCCCATTTTAGTTTCCAATGGGATAACGCCATTTTAACATCATCAGATGCGTGTACAGGAATTGTAAGAAATTTTTTCTGTAACAGATTTGTAATTTGTGTTATAATAATAGGTAATATGTAAAAAAATGTCCAACTGTAGACCAATTAATAAGATAAGGAATAGAAAATATGACTCAATTATACGATCTGATCATCATCGGCTCCGGCCCCGCAGGGCTGGCAGCAGCTGTATACGCGCAGAGAGCACGGCTGAACACATTGATTTTGGAAAAAGCCATGGTAAGCGGTGGACAGGTGCTTACTACCTATGAAGTAGATAATTATCCCGGCCTTCCCGGAATCGGCGGCTACGATCTGGGACTGAAGTTCAGAGAGCATGCAGACCGCCTGGGAGCTCTGTTTAAGGAGGATGAGGTGATTTCCGTAGAGGATGGCCCGGTTAAAAGAGTAGTCTGCTCTGGCGGCATCTATGAGGCAAGGGCAGTGATATTGGCTACAGGAGCCATTCACAGAAAACTTGGGATTCCCGGAGAGGAGGAGCTTGGAGGAGCGGGCGTATCTTACTGCGCAACCTGTGACGGGGCTTTTTTCCGCAATAAGGTAACAGCAGTTATCGGCGGAGGCGATGTGGCAGTAGAGGACGCTATTTTTCTGGCGCGTATGTGCAGCAAGGTGTATCTCATTCACAGAAGAAATGAACTCAGAGCAGCAAAGAGCCTTCAGGAAAGTTTGTTTGCGCAGGAAAATGTAGAGATCCTCTGGGATACAGTAGCCGATTCCATTGAGGGAGAAGGCTCTGTAGAATGTCTGAAGATAACCAATGTAAAGACCGGAGAGAAGAGCGAGCTTGCCCTTCAGGGTGTATTTATTGCTGTGGGTATTTCACCGGAAAGCCGTGCATTTGAAGGTCTGGTGGACATGGATCACGGTTATATTAAGGCGGGAGAGGACGGAGTTACGTCTGTTCCCGGCATTTTCGCAGCAGGAGATGTGAGAACCAAACTGTTAAGGCAGATCGTCACAGCTGCAGCAGACGGAGCAAACGCGGTGACCAGTGCAGAGCGCTATCTTACGGCGCACTAGGAGGATGTATTCAGATGAAAAAATGGAAGAAGGTACTGATCATCAGCAGCCTGTGTACGCTGGCAGGGGCATTTACCGTCCTTGCCGCACCCAATTATGACAATATTGCGGTATCAAAGGTAAGCGGATCAGTAAATATCCGCACAGAGGCCAATACAACCAGCGCTGTCACGGGAAAGATACAAAATGACTGTGCCGCCGAGATTCTGGAAACGGTAGACGGTGAGGGCGGAAAATGGTATAAGATCCGTTCCGGCTCCGTTACTGGTTATATCAAGGCAGAGTATTTTGTTACCGGCGAGGCCGCAGCTGCCAGGGCAAAGGAAGTGGGACATACCTATGGAATTATAAAAGGCGCTGCTACCGTCCGTCTGCGGGCAACACCGGATTTAAATGGAAAGACCTTAACTCTTCTGGGAGAAGGCGCCAGATGCTCTGTTGTGGGACAGGAGGGAAGCTTTGTAAAGGTGGCAGTGGATACGGATCTGGAAGGCTATGTATCCAGCGAGTACATAGAGACAGAGGTGGAATTTAAGGAAGCTGTTTCTTCGGAGGAAGAAAAGGCCCAGGCAGAGGAAAAGGCCCAGGCTCAGAAAGAAGCGGATGCTGCCATTCAGGCGTTGGAGGAAGCGAAAACAGAGCAGAAGTCCGCACAGTTTGCTTCTGCTTCTAAAAATGGTTCCGGGATCCCGATTATTGAGGCGAATCCGGAAAAGGGAACTCAGCAGAATGTGGCGGCGCCTACGATTGCAAAACCTGAGGAGTCTTCCAATAAAGAACCTGACAGTCCGGGAGAAAAGGACAGTTCCAAGGTCGTATCTGCCTCCCGCAACGCAGTAGTTGCCTATGCCAAGCAGTTTCTTGGAAACCCCTATGTTTATGGCGGTACAAGCCTTACAAACGGTGCAGACTGCTCCGGCTTTGTCATGAGTGTATTTTCTCATTTCGGTATCAATACAGGCAGAAGTTCCAGAGAACAGGCTGGCAAGGGAAAGATGATTCCGGTCGATCAGGTGCAGCCGGGAGATCTTTTGTTCTATGCAAGCGGCGATTATATCAATCATGTGGGGATTTATGTGGGAGATGGAAAGATCATCCATTCCAGCAATCCCGCTACAGGTATCTGCTATGCGTCTGCTAACTACAGAACCCCCTGCAAGGCAGTGAGCTTTTTTGACTGATCCATAGATTTTAAAATTAGACAGGAATATCTTGCAGCATAATAAAAGGCCGATCCTCCGCGTTGGAAGGACCGGCTTTTTATTGCATTTAAAACTCTGGTTCAATCAGGCCATATGTACCATTTTTACGTTTGTACACTACGTTTACCTGATCGGTTTCGGAATTTAAGAAAACATAGAAGTTATGTCCCAGCATTTCCATCTGGAGGCAGGCTTCTTCGGGATTGACAGGTTTTACGGCAAATTTCTTTGTTTTAACAATCTGGATCTCATCGTCATATGGAACTTCCTCTTCTTCTTCAATGAAATTCTGAGAGAAGGACAGGGCCGCCTGCTTTTTGTCAATGAGTTTCTTCCTATATCTGCGGATCTGGCGTTCAATGATCTCCTCTACCAGATCGATGGATACATACATATCAGTGCTGGATTCTTCCGCACGGATGGTATTTCCCTTTACAGGGATAGTGACCTCAATTTTCTGAATATCCTTTTGGGCGCTGAGCGCAACGAACACTTCTGTGTCGGGAGTAAAGAAATGTTCCAGCTTGCCGATCTTCTTTTCAACGGCAGCTTTCAAGCCTGGAGTTACCTCGATGTTTCTTCCTGTAATGGTATAACGCATAAAATCAACTCCTTTTTCTGAGATATGCATATTATAACATATTTGTTGTGAAATTACAATCATAATACGATAAATTGACTAATAATTACTATAAATTTTTTATAAAAATTGTTTTTGGGATTCATAAGCAGAATATTGAATTACTAATAGGGCAGGCTTATAAATGTCAAGAGGAAAAGCAGAAAAAATGTAAAAAACATGTAAATTTATCAGATGTGTACAAAAAAAACAGGATCTGAAATGGAAAGAAAATTGGTAAAAGCGGGGACTTATAAACTTGTGGATAATGTGGATAAGTCGGTGCATAAGTAAAAAACAACGAAAATAAAAGGAAAATGAGGTGGGGATAACTTTGGGGGAAATGTTTGTGGATAACTGTGGATAATGTGGATAGAAGAAGGAACGAACGTGTGGTTTGTGCATATTGTTAAAAGGGCAGGAATGTACAGGAACGGAGGGAAAAACAGGATGCTTCGCAGTACCGGGGAGGCTGATTGCCGGGAAATGTAAATTTTTTATGAATGAGTTGAATAAATCAGCGTCTGGTGATACAATATATTGGATTATATCATAGCATACTGCGTGCATTTATCAGGGAATAGAGAGTATTTTCAGACAGATTATAAACAGACAGCAGCTTTCCCGGCACGACAGCCCCAGTTTGGGAGAGTATAGACTTTTATATAAGGAAGAAGTTAGGAGAGTAGACCATGAACGTAATTGAGAAACTGTTCGGGACTCATAGTGAAAGAGAACTTAAGATGATCCGGCCGATCGTTGCCAAGATTGAGGGACTGCGTTCTGAGATGATGGCAAAGTCAGACGAAGAGCTGCGCGACCAGACCCGGATTTTTAAAGAAAGACTGGCAAAGGGCGAAACACTGGATGATCTTCTGCCGGAGGCATTTGCTACTGTGCGGGAGGCTGCAAGAAGAACGCTGAATATGGAGCATTTCCCTGTACAGCTCATCGGTGGTATTGTACTTCATCAGGGCCGTATTGCCGAGATGCGTACAGGAGAGGGAAAGACGCTGGTATCCACCTGTCCTGCTTATTTAAATGCGCTGGCCGGAAAAGGTGTACAGATCGTAACCGTTAATGACTATCTGGCAAAGCGAGATGCAGAGTGGATGGGCCAGGTACATCGTTTCCTGGGACTGAGTGTAGGCGTGGTTTTAAATGACATGAACAGCGCCCAGCGCAAGGAGGCATACGCCTGCGACATTACCTATGTGACAAATAACGAGCTGGGATTTGACTACCTTCGTGACAATATGGCCATTTACAAGGAGCAGCTGGTGCTCCGCGATCTGGACTACTGTATTATCGATGAGGTGGACTCTGTGCTGATCGACGAGGCGAGAACCCCTCTGATCATTTCCGGACAGAGCGGAAAATCCACAAAGCTTTATGAGGTCTGCGATGTACTGGCCCGTCAGCTGGAGCGCGGAACGGTTTCTAAGGAATTTTCCAAGATTGATGCCATTATGGGTGAGGAGATTGAGGAGACCGGCGATTTCGTAGTTGATGAGAAGGATAAGGTAGTAAACCTTACGGAGCAGGGTGTGAAAAAGGTAGAGGAATATTTCCACATTGATAACCTTGCAGATCCGGAAAATCTGGAGATCCAGCACAATATCATTCTGGCTCTGCGCGCCAATAACCTGATGTTCAGAGATAAGGATTACGTGGTAAAGGACGATGAGGTACTGATCGTAGATGAGTTTACAGGACGTATCATGCCGGGCCGCCGCTATTCCGACGGACTTCATCAGGCAATCGAGGCAAAGGAGCATGTAAATGTGCGCCGTGAAAGCCGTACACTGGCTACCATCACCTTCCAGAATTTCTTCAACAAGTTCAATAAGAAGGCAGGTATGACCGGTACTGCTCTTACGGAGGAGAAAGAATTCCGCAATACCTATGGCATGGATGCCATTGCTATTCCAACTAACCGTCCCGTTCAGCGTAAGGATCTGGATGATGCGGTATACAAGACAAAGAAGGAAAAATACAAAGCAGTTGTAGATGAGGTGGTAAAAGCCCATGAAAAGGGACAGCCTGTATTGGTTGGTACCATTACCATTGAAACTTCTGAGCTTTTAAGCAAGATGCTCACAAAGAGAGGCATTCCTCATAAAGTCCTTAACGCTAAATTCCATGAGCTTGAGGCCGAGATCGTGGCAGATGCAGGTATCCACGGCTCCGTTACTATTGCTACGAATATGGCTGGCCGTGGTACGGATATTAAGCTGGATGACGAGTCAAAGGCTCTGGGCGGCTTAAAGATCATCGGTACCGAGCGCCATGAGTCCCGCCGTATTGATAATCAGCTCCGCGGCCGTTCCGGCCGTCAGGGCGATCCGGGTGAGTCCAGATTCTATCTGTCTCTGGAGGATGACCTGCTGCGTCTCTTCGGTTCAGACCGTCTGATGCATATGTTTGAGGCCATGGGCGTGCCGGAGGGCGAGCAGATTGAGCACAAGATGCTGTCAAATGCCATTGAGAAGGCACAGATGAAGATCGAGGGCAATAACTACGGTATCCGTGAGCAGCTCTTAAAGTTCGATGAGGTGAACAATGAGCAGCGAGAGGTTATTTATCAGGAGCGCCGTAAGGTGCTGGACGGCGACAATATGCGCGATCTGATTCTTAAGATGATCACAGAGATCGTAGAAAATGCCGTGGATATGTCCATTGCAGATGATCAGACTCCGGATAAGTGGGATTTAAAGGAATTAAACAGCCTTCTTCTCCCTGTGATTCCCTTAAAGCCGGTGATGCTTACGGATGAGCAGAAGAAGTCCATGAAGAAAAATGAATTAAAGCACAGCATCAAGGAAGCTGCCATTAAGCTGTATGAAACAAAGGAGGCAGAGTATCCGGATGCCGAGCAGATCCGTGAGATCGAGCGCGTAGTCCTTTTAAAGGTAATTGACAATAAGTGGATGGCTCATCTGGATGACATGGACGCTCTCCGCGAGGGCATCGGCCTTCAGGCATACGGTCAGAGAGATCCGGTGGTTGAATATAAGATGCAGGGCTATGAAATGTATGAAGCTATGATGGCTTCCATTCAGGAGGAGACCGTTCGCATCCTGTTCCATATCCGCGTAGAGCAGAAGGTAGAGCGCGAGCCTGCTGCCAAGGTGACAGGTACCAATAAGGATGCGGTTCCTGTAGCGCCCCAGAAGAGAGCTGAGCAGAAGATCTATCCGAATGATCCCTGTCCCTGCGGCTCCGGCAAGAAGTATAAGCAGTGCTGCGGACGCATTAAATAGTGCGCAGTCATTTATAAATGATCAAAAGTAACTATTCCTCCGATGGGAGAACTGAATAGTTGCCATTAAAATATAAAAAGAAAGCGGGTGAAGCTGTGGTTGAGTTAGATAATTTCAAATATACGTTATCAACGTATGACAAACCATTAGTGGAAGTGAGGGATTCACTTTGACCTGGATAACAAGGTCAGACGAATCAACGAATTAGACCGGTCGATGGAGGAGCCGGGGTTCTGGGATGATCCCGACCGTTCTACCAGACTGGTGAGAGAAGCAAAGAATTTAAAGGATGAGGTGGGAACCTTCCGCGAGCTGGAGCAGGAGTATGAGGATATTCAGGTTATGATCCAGATGGGGTATGAGGAAAATGACCCTTCTGTGATCCCGGATATCCAGGAGATGCTGGATCATTTTACAGAAACTCTGGAAAAAATGCGGATGAAGCTCCTTCTTTCTGGCGAGTATGACAGCTATGACGCGATCCTGCGTCTGAATGCGGGAGCCGGAGGCACAGAGTCTTGTGACTGGTGCAGTATGCTGTACCGTATGTACTGTCGCTGGGCAGAGAAAAAGGGATTTAAGTTAGAAGTTCTGGATTATCTGGACGGCGATGAGGCGGGCATTAAGTCTGTTACCATCCAGATCAGCGGAGACAATGCCTACGGTTATCTGCGTTCCGAGCACGGAGTCCACCGCTTAGTGCGCATTTCTCCCTTCAATGCGGCGGGAAAACGCCAGACATCCTTTGTATCCTGTGATGTGATGCCGGATATCAAAGAAGATATTGATATTGAGATCAATCCCGATGATATCCGTATCGATACCTACCGTTCCAGCGGTGCCGGCGGACAGCATATCAATAAAACATCTTCAGCTATCCGTATTACTCATTATCCCACCGGAATTGTGGTAACCTGTCAGAATGAGCGTTCCCAGTTCCAGAATAAGGATAAGGCTATGCAGATGTTAAAGGCAAAGCTGTATATGCTGCGCCAGGAGGAGCAGGCAGCTAAGGCTGCAGGTATCCGCGGAGACGTAAAGGACAACGGTTGGGGAAGCCAGATCCGTTCCTATGTGCTCCAGCCTTATACCATGGTAAAGGATCTGCGCACCGGAGAGGAAACGGGCAACGTAGACGCCGTGCTGGACGGTGGACTGGATCCCTTTATCAGTGCTTACCTGCGCTGGATGAGTCTGGGATGTCCAGATCGGAATTCACGCACAGAAGATTAAAAACAGAGAATTATACTGGAAAAGCCGGGCAATAGTCCGGCTTTTTTCTGACTTCATTTAAATTCCGGAGAAAAACAGTTGCATTTCTATGGAAAATATGATACCATCTTCCACGTGGGTACATATGTACATCTGATGCGGACACAAAAAAGGAAGGAAGACAAGAGTACATGGAAGACAAAAGCAAGTATTTTGTGGTGAAGCAGAAAGCTGTTCCTGAGGTACTTTTAAAGGTGGTGGAGGCGAAGAAGCTCCTTGAAAGCGAACGTGCGATTACAGTTCAGGAGGCCACAGACAAGGTGGGGATCAGCCGCAGCTCCTTCTACAAGTACAAGGATGATATTTTTCCTTTTTATGATAATACGAAGGGAAAGACCATCACTCTGGTGGTACAGATGGATGATGAACAGGGGCTTTTAAGCGACCTTCTTCATGTAGTTGCTGTTTACCGGGCCAATATTCTGACAATCCATCAGAGTATTCCTGTAAATGGAGTGGCTACGCTGACGCTTAGTGTAGAGATCCGCGAGAATACGGGAAATGTTTCCGGTATGATCGAGGAGCTTGAAAATCTAAATGGAATCCATTATGTAAAAATATTGGCAAGAGAATAGGCCTGTATTTTCAGGGAGAAGTATAAAAAGGCAGGGAGCAGAGGATTATGATTAAGACAGCAGTAATGGGATATGGAACTATTGGCTCCGGTGTGACGGAGATTCTGGCAGAGAATCGGGATGTGATCGCTGCACAGGCAGGGCAGGAGATAGAGCTGAAGTATGTGCTGGATCTGCGGGAGTTTCCCGACAGCCCCATCGCAGATAAGGTGATCCATGAGTTTAAGCTCATTGAAGAGGATCCGGAGATTCAGATCGTGGTGGAAACCATGGGAGGTCTAAATCCGGCATATCCGTTTGTAAAGGCCTGCCTGATGGCAGGAAAGCATGTTGTTACTTCCAATAAGGCTCTGGTAGCTGCTCACGGCACAGAACTTCTTGCCATTGCGCGAAAAAAGAAGGTAAATTTCTTTTTTGAGGCCAGCGTGGGAGGCGGAATCCCTATTATCCGTCCTCTGTATCATTGTCTGATGGGAGAACGCATTGAGGAGATTACGGGCATTTTAAACGGTACGACCAACTATATTCTCACAAAGATGGATAAAGAGGGAGATACTTTTGAAAATGCTTTAAGAGAGGCTCAAAATCTGGGATATGCGGAGCGCAATCCGGAGGCGGACGTAGAAGGCTATGACACCTGCCGCAAGATTGCCATTCTTACAGCCATGGCTGCAGGCAAAGAGGTGGATTATCAGGATATCTACACAGAAGGAATTACAAAGATCACAGATGTTGATTTTAAATATGCGGAGAAAATGGGCGTTTCCATAAAGCTGTTCGGCACCGGCCGCATCAGAGACGGAAAGGTAAGTGCCTATGTGGCTCCGGTAATGATAAACAGCAGTCATCCTCTATATGGAGTAAGAGACGTATTTAACGGTATTATGGTCCGCGGAAATATGCTTGGCGTGTCTATGTTTTACGGCAGCGGAGCGGGAAAGCTCCCTACAGCCAGCGCAGTGATTGCAGATATCATTGAGGCTGCTCAGAACCTGAAGAAAAATGTTCCTATGGGATGGGGAAATGAAAAGCAGACCATAGAGCCAATGGAGAATATGCGTTTTCGTTACTTTGTCCGTTTGGCAGGTTCCTTCCGCAATAAGGAACAGGATATCAGGCGTATTTTCGGCCATACGGAGGTCATCGAGCTTTACGGAATGGATGAATTTGCCGTTCTCACCCCGGAGATGGAGGAGGGCGCGTTCCGACAGGCTGTAGCGGCCTATGATGCGCTTGCAGAGGCACACTCGGATTTTGGAATCAAACAGACCATCCGGGCTATGATGTAGAGTTGAATACAGATAATAAAAACTTCTGCCAATGTGAAAACGGCAGAAGTTTTTTTAAACATTTTTAAAAATCAGTGTACCGGAGGCTGTGCCTGTTGGAGCTGTTCCATAAGGCGCTGCTGGAACTGGTAGAGGAACTGATTGATCTGTGGACCCTTCACCGGATCGCGCAGCAGATCATAAAACTGGATCAGCTGAGAGAAAAAGAAAAAGGTCAGCATAATAGCAAAACCGCTTAAAAGGATTCCGGCAATGGCCTTGGGCGGAAGGGTTTTGCGGGGGCTGGGATCTGCATTCCGGGCCATAAGGGCCAGGACAATGCCGCCTGCGCCGCAGATCAGGCCTGCAGGATAATTACCGCCGATTAAAAGAGAAACAGGCAGATAAAACAGGCTTAAGACAACGCCGATGATACCGCAGATCAGAGAGCATACGGCAAATTTCTCCGAGGGAGCAGGTGCATTCTTTTGTTTTTTATAGATATTGTTCATGATATTAAATGCAATAGCCTTTCTTTGAGATAGTGATAGTCAACATGGCTTATTCTAACATGAAAAATTCATCCTGTCCAGTGTCACATCCTGGTGAGTCTTGCATAAGAAGGCAGGATGAATTATAATAAAACAGTTACTGAGAGAATAAAGACAGCGAGGAAAATTAATGGATATTATAAAAACACTGGCCGAAGAATTACAGATCGGCCGCCATCAGGCAGAGGCTGCCGTAAAGCTGATCGATGAAGGAAATACCATTCCGTTTATTGCCAGATACCGCAAGGAGGCCACAGGTTCCTTAAATGATGAGATCCTGCGTGCTCTGGATGAACGTTTAAGATATCTGCGGGGACTGGAAGACCGCAAAAACCAGGTGATCGCCACGATTACAGATCAGGGAAAGATGACGCCTGGACTGGAGCAGCAGATCCGCAGTGCAGCTACCCTGGTAGCAGTGGAGGATTTATACCGCCCCTATAAGCCAAAGCGTCGCACAAGAGCGATGATTGCCCGTGAGAAGGGGCTGGAGCCGTTGGCAGACCTGATTTTTTTACAGGAGGCGAAGGAACCTCTTGAAGAGACAGCGGCTTCCTATGTTTCAGAGGAAAAGGGAGTGGAATCGCCGGAAGCTGCCATTCAGGGTGCCATGGATATTCTGGCGGAGCGGATTTCCGATCATCCGGGGTACCGCACCTGGATCCGTAATATAACGATGAATAAGGGACTTCTTCAGTCCAGTGCAAAGGATGAGAAGGTAAAGTCCGTTTATGAGACCTATTATAATTATGAGGAGCCTGTAAAAAAGGCTGCGGGCCATAGAATTCTGGCGTTAAACCGGGGAGAAAGCGAAAAAATCCTTACAGTAAAGGTGATTCCTCCTGTGGATCAGATCATGGGATATCTGGAAAAGCAGGTGATCGTAAAGAATAATCCATATACCACTCCGGTGTTAAAGGCGGTGGTGAAGGACAGCTATGACCGTCTGACAGGACCTTCCATAGAGCGTGAAATCCGCAGTGAGATCACAGAAAAGGCAGAGGACGGAGCAATCCGTGTTTTTGGAAAGAATTTAGAGCAGCTTCTGATGCAGCCTCCCATTACAGGCCGTGTGGTTTTAGGCTGGGATCCGGCCTTCCGTACAGGCTGCAAGCTGGCAGTTGTAGACAGCACGGGAAAGGTGTTGGATACCATTGTAATCTATCCCACAGCGCCTCAGAATAAGGTAGAGGAATCAAAGAAGATTTTAAAGGAAATGATCCACAAATACAACATTTCCCTGATATCGGTAGGAAACGGTACAGCTTCCAGAGAATCGGAGCAGGTAATAGTGGAACTGTTAAAGGAAATCAAGGAGCCGGTGAAGTATGTGATCGTAAATGAGGCCGGAGCCTCCGTATATTCTGCGAGCAAACTTGCCACAGAGGAATTTCCGGCATTTGATGTGGGCCAGAGAAGTGCAGTGTCCATTGCCCGCCGCCTGCAGGATCCTCTGGCGGAGCTGGTAAAGATTGACCCCAAATCCATTGGCGTAGGCCAGTATCAGCATGATATGAATCAGAAAAAGCTGGGAGCTGCCTTAGAGGGTGTGGTAGAAGACTGTGTAAACAGGGTAGGTGTGGACATAAATACCGCATCTGCCTCCCTTTTGGAATACGTTTCAGGCATCAATAAGACGCTGGCAAAAAACATTGTGGCGTACCGTGAGGAAAACGGCGCATTTAAGAGCAGAAAGCAGCTTTTAAAGGTAGCCAAGCTGGGGCCTAAGGCTTTTGAACAGTGCGCAGGCTTTATGCGTATTACAGGGGGAGCGGAACCCTTAGACGGTACCAGTGTCCATCCGGAAAGCTATGGCGCAGCTAAGGCCATTTTACAGAGCCTTGGATACAGGGAAGAGGAGCTGGCGCGTGGAGGAATTCCCGGTATTAGCCGAAAAATCCGTGACTATAAGAAAATGGCAGAGGAAGTGGGAGTTGGAGAAATCACGCTCAGAGACATTGCGGGCGAGCTGGAAAAACCGGCCAGAGATCCCAGAGATGAGATGCCAAGGCCGGTTCTGCGCAGCGATATTCTGGAAATGAAGGATTTAAAAGCCGGCATGGTATTAAAGGGAACAGTACGCAATGTAATTGATTTTGGAGCCTTTGTGGATATCGGTGTCCATCAGGACGGGCTGGTGCACATTTCACAGATGACAGACCGCTACATCCGTCACCCTATGGACGCAGTGAGCGTAGGAGATGTGGTTGATGTAAAGATTCTGGCAGTGGATCTGGAGAAAAAACGGATTTCTCTCACCATGAAAGGGGTAAAGGATGGTAATTGAAACATTTGATCCAAAGGAAACCTATGATCTTGGCGTGAAAATGGGAGAGCAGGCCCGGGCCGGACAGGTAATCTGCTTAAACGGTGACCTGGGTGTGGGAAAAACTGTGTTTACTCAGGGGTTTGCAGCCGGTCTTGGCATCGCAGGGCCTGTAAACAGCCCTACATTTACCATTGTGCAGCAGTATGAGGACGGGCGTCTGCCGCTGTATCATTTTGACGTATATCGGATTAGTGATATCAGCGAAATGGATGAGATCGGCTATGAAGACTGCTTTTACGGTCAGGGAGTGACACTGATCGAGTGGTCGGAGCTGATCCGGGAAATCCTGCCGGAACATGTGACGGAAGTGACCATAGAAAAGGATATGGAAAAAGGATTCGACTACAGACGAATCCGTGTGGAGGAGAAAGAATGAGAGTGTTAGGAATCGAAAGTTCATCTCTGGTAGCCAGCGTGGCTCTTGTGACCGATGATATTCTTACAGGAGAATATACGGCCAACTTTAAAAAAACCCATTCTCAGACTCTGCTTCCCATGCTGGATGAGCTGGCAAAGCTTCTGGAGCTGGATCTTAATACCGTTGACGCCATTGCTGTGGCAGGAGGACCGGGTTCATTTACAGGCTTAAGAATTGGTGCGGCCACTGCCAAGGGCCTTGGACTGGCATTAAAAAAGCCTCTGATCCATGTTCCTACCGTCGATGCTCTGGCATATAATATGTGGGGAGCCTCTGGCCTGATCTGCCCGATTATGGATGCCAGACGCCGTCAGGTCTATACGGGTCTGTATCAGATGGAACAGGGGATTCATGTTCAGATGGAACAGCAGCCTATGGATATGGGAGATCTGGCGGAAGAATTAAACCGCAGGGGAGAACGTGTGATTTTTCTGGGAGACGGAGTTCCGGCCTATAGGGAAATGATACAGGAAATGGTAAAGGTTCCCTTTGAATTTGCCCCGGCCCAGATGAACCGCCAGAGGGCAGCCAGTGTGGCAGCGCTTGGAAGCCTTGCTCTGAAGGAAGAGGGCGACGGCTGCGGATACCATAGTGCGTTTTTAGTGTCTGCCGGAGAATTCAATCCCGATTATCTGAGAAAATCACAGGCAGAACGCCAGAGGGAGGCTGAACTGTCGCCAGAGGGCGCTGCCGGAAAGCTTCCGGGAGATTATTAAAAATATCATTTCTGCTGGCAAAGGAGTCGTTATGAATCAGAATTTGAGGGTACGCCGGATGGAAGCCGGAGACCTTTTACGGGCAGCGGCACTGGAGCAGAGCAGTTTTTCTCAGCCCTGGTCTGAAAAGCTGCTTGCAGAGGGCTTAAACAGTCCTCTGGATACATATTTTGTATGTACCTGTGAAAATGAAATCGCGGGCTACTGCGTTCTGCGTGTCCTGGCAGATGAGGGAGAACTGCAGAGGATTGCGGTGTTTTCAGAATACCGCAGGCAGGGAGTCGGCAGGAAACTGATGGAAGCCATGTTAGCAGCCGCAAGGGAAGAGGGCGCATCCTCTGTTTCCCTGGAGGTCAGAGAAAGTAATGTAGGAGCCATGCGTCTTTACGAAGAATACGGTTTCTGTCAGGAGGCAGTCCGCAAAAAGTATTACCAGGAGCCGGAGGAAGATGCAGTGATCATGTGGAACCGCAGTTTGTGACTGGTCTTTTGGAATTGCGGAGGAAAATATACAGCAATTCCCACTTAAAATTACAGAATCCTGTGTATATAATGGAGAGGAATCGAACATTCCTCTCCGTTTTGCGTATTATGGCCGGAAGAAGGAAGCGAGGATCATGAAAGAGAAAGGCGAGGTATATTGATGAAAAAGTACAATAAGAATGGACAGTTAGAGACACTGATCTGTAACGGCTGCGGGAAGAAACTGGCAGTGAGCCAAGGGATTATACGAGAGGGAGCCATATCCATAGACCATGTGTGGGATTATTTTTCCGAAAAGGACGGGCAGGTTCATCATTTTGATCTGTGTGAGGAATGTTATGACCAGATGATAAATAGGTTTCGGATTCCTGTTTCCATAGAGGAACAGACAGAATATCTGTAAAAGGAAACCGGACGGGCGTTTTTCTCAGGGCTCTTGATTATTGGGCTGCATCTGTGTTATGATTTGAAAAAGCCGGTTTTGCGGAACGGTGAAAATGTTCCGAAACGGTGCGACTTGACATAGAAAATGAGGAAAATAATATGCTTGATATATGTTTGCTGGGAACGGGGGGGATGATGCCCCTGCCCTATCGATGGCTTACATCCATGATGGCCAGATGCGGCGGCAGTAATCTTCTTATTGACTGCGGAGAGGGAACACAGGTTGCGTTAAAAGAAAAGGGCTGGAGCCCTAAACCCATTGATACTATCTGCTTTACACATTACCATGCGGATCATATCAGTGGTCTTCCGGGTCTGCTTTTAACTATGGGTAACGCAGAGCGTACAGAGCCTCTGACCCTGATTGGCCCCAGAGGACTGGAAAGAGTAGTAAATGCACTGCGTATGATAGCTCCAGAGCTTCCCTTTGAGCTTCGGATGATTGAACTGACAGAAAACAGGCAGCAGCTTACAGCCGGCCCTTATATCATTGATGCATATAAGGTTAACCACAATGTTCTCTGCTATGGGTATACGATTCGCATTCCCAGAAAAGGCCGTTTTGATGTAGAACGTGCAAAGGAGCAGCAGATCCCACAGAAATTCTGGAACCGTCTTCAGAAGGGCGAAGAGATTGAGTGCGAAGGCCGCCTGCTTACACCGGATATGGTTCTGGGGCCCGACCGCAGGGGACTCAAGGTAACGTACTGTACGGATACGCGCCCTGTTCCTGTGATTGCAGAGTACGCCGCCGGTTCAGATCTCTTTATCTGTGAGGGCATGTACGGAGAAAAGGAAAAGGCTTCCAAAGCCAGAGAATATAAGCACATGACCTTTTATGAGGCAGCTGCTCTGGCGAAAGAGGCGAAACCGGGACAGCTCTGGCTGACCCATTACAGCCCATCTCTTACCCGTCCGGATGATTATATGGACGAGGTCCGCAAGATTTTTCCGCGGGCTAAGGCTGCAAGAGACGGGTGGACCATGGAACTGGAATTTGATGAGGAGTGAAAAATGAACGTGAATCATACAGAAGATGTACTGATACTTGCAATTGAGAGTTCCTGCGATGAAACGGCAGCTTCCGTGGTAAAAAACGGGCGTACAGTGCTGTCCAATGTGATTTCCTCTCAGATAGCAACCCATACGGTATATGGGGGTGTGGTGCCGGAGATTGCCTCCAGAGAACATATTAAGGCAATTAATTATGTGATAGAGCGGGCATTGGCAGAGGCAGAAACAACAATGGATGATATTACAGCAATTGGAGTGACATATGGTCCAGGTCTGGTGGGGGCTCTTTTGGTAGGAGTGGCAGAGGCTAAAGCTATTGCTTATGCAGCCCGAAAGCCACTTATAGGTGTTCACCATATTGAAGGCCATGTATCGGCCAATTTTATTGAAAATAAAGATCTGGAACCACCATTTATCTGTCTGATTGTGTCAGGAGGACATACCCATCTTGTAGTTGTAAAGGATTATGGGGAATTTGAAATTATTGGCCATACCAGAGATGATGCTGCTGGGGAAGCTTTTGATAAAGTGGCCCGTGCAGTGGGACTGGGGTATCCTGGTGGCCCAAAGATTGATAAGGTAGCAAAAGAAGGAAATCCCCATGCTATTGAATTCCCAAGGGGTAAAGTGGCAGATTCACCCTATGATTTTAGCTTCAGTGGTTTAAAGTCGGCTGTTTTGAATCACATCAATCATGCAAAAATGACGGGTGAAGAGATTTGTGTACCGGATCTTGTGGCATCTTTCCAGAATTCGGTAGTGGATTCCCTGGTAAGCCGTGCTATTCATGCGGCAAAGGAATACGGATACAGCAAGCTTGCTATTGCAGGAGGAGTGGCATCAAATACAGCACTTCGCGCAGCAATGAAAAAGGCCTGTGAAGAGAATGGAATTGCATTTTATCATCCATCTCCTGTTTTTTGTACAGATAATGCGGCTATGATCGGTGCGGCTGCTTATTATGAATATATTCGAGGAAACAGATCTGGCTGGGATCTTAATGCCGTACCCAATTTGAAACTGGGGGAGAGATAGATGAAAAAATTCTGTACAGCAGTTGTACTGGCGGCAGGAAGAGGCAGCCGAATGGGAACTGCAGTGGCGAAGCAGTATCTGACATTGGGAGATAAGCCTGTTGTGGTCTATTCGTTAGAAGCCTTTCAGGCATCTCCTGTTATAGATGAGATTATTCTTATTACTGATAAAGACCATATTGAATATTGCTGGGAAAAATTGGTTCATCCATATGGGATTACCAAGGTAACAGCAGTTGCTCCGGGAGGAAAGGAACGCTATGAAAGTGTATGGAAGGCTCTCTGTCTTCTTTGCGGGAAAAATTCGCGGAATGAAGCTGGGGCTTCGGCCGGAGACGGTTATGTTTTCATTCATGACGGGGCCAGGCCTTTTATTACGGAGGATATAATTGAGAGAGTATATAAGGATACAGAAAAATGGGATGCCTGTGTAGTGGGAATGCCGGTTAAGGATACCATTAAGCAGACGGATGAAAATGGTGTGATTCTGGATACTCCGGATCGCAGCAGAATCTGGCAGGCGCAGACACCTCAGGTTTTTTCGGTTCCCCTTATTGTGGAGGCATTTCAGCGGCAGCTGTCCCAGGACTGCAGACGTGTTACGGATGACAGTATGATAGTGGAAAACCAGATGGGTGTTAAGGTGCATATGACTGAAGGCGGCTATACCAATATTAAGATTACAACCCCGGAAGACCTGGCTGTTGCAGAGGCTATTTTGACTCAATATAAAAAATGAAAAATAATTGTAAAAAAAGTGTTGACATCTGTCGAATGGCGTGGTATTATAATTGAGCTGTCGCTGATACGGCAGATGCAACACACAAGAGAAAATAAACTTTTGAAAAAATCAAAAAAAACTCTTGACAAAATGCTTTTCATCTTGTAAAATAGAAAAGCACGTTTGGAGAGATATCGAAGTGGTCATAACGAGGCGGTCTTGAAAACCGTTTGTCCGCAAGGGCGCGTGGGTTCGAATCCCACTCTCTCCGCTCTTGATAGACAACTAAATATAAAGTGTCAATCAGCAGAAGTACCCAAGTGGCTGAAGGGGCTCCCCTGGAAAGGGAGTAGGTCGTTAGTAGCGGCGCGAGGGTTCAAATCCCTCCTTCTGCGTTGGCAACGCAAGTTGCAAGTACCTTGAGAATTAAAGACTGAATAATACACAAACCCTGAAAATTCTAACAATTCAAAAGGTTTGGTTTAGACCTTAGGATTTGAG
>OJOT01000632.1_pt1 | contig 19904 bp, 18 predicted proteins | sample 1598261 | NCBI WGS metagenome assembly OJOT01 (sample SAMN03922468, study PRJEB24848) | human gut metagenome | isolation source: stool sample | host: Homo sapiens | place: Germany | collected 2010-11 | reverse complement strand
TGTGAGTGATTAATGTTTGATAAAAGATGTTGGGATAGAAGATAATTTGGATTTGAAAATTAAATGGAAGGAAGTGTATAAAGAAGAATGAAGAATATGCCATTGATATCAGTCATTGTACCCGCATATAACGTGTCAAGTTCTATTGCAATGACACTTGATTTGTTGCAAAGACAAACTTATGATAACTTGGAGATAATTTGTATTAATGACGGTTCTACTGATTCCACTCCCGATATTATTAATGTATTAAAACAAAAGGATTCAAGAATTGTACTAATAAATAAGGAAAATGGAGGCGTTTCTTCGGCAAGAAATATTGGCTTGAATAATGCGCATGGAGAATACGTGTGTTTTTTTGACCCTGGAGATGAAGCTGATTCTGATTTTGTTATGTATTTATATAAATTGTTATTGAGTGAAAAAGCAGATTTGGCAATTTGTTCATATAACTTCAAAATGGAAAATGGACAAATACTGGACAGAAATCGGTTCTATGAAATTGTGGATAAAAATACGATTTTTAATCAAGAGGAAGCATTAACAGAAATTATAAAAGTCTATGGTAAATTTTGTGGTCATGTATGGGATAAATTGTTTATTAGGAGCAAAATTGGAGCTATTCGCTTTGATGAAAACATCCACAATTGTGAAGATACATTGTTTGCTGTGCAATATATCAAGAATTGTCAAAAAGTTATACTTGGACCAGAAGTGCATTATGATTATATACAAAGTAACACTAGTGTGACGCATGGTAAATATTCGTACAAGTTTCATTCAGGACTTTGTGCATGGCGTAGAATAATAGCAGAACTTGATAGTTATGTTGAACGAGAACTACTAAATAAGAACATGAGTGTATTGGTGACAACGTACTCACGAATGGCATGGAAAAGTTTGAATAGGGAAGAACAAAGAAAGTATAAAAGGGATTTTATAAAGTTAATGAATCAGTATCATTCTTTTTCGTCAATAAAGCAACTGATAAAAAGGATAATATGTAAAGTATACTGGCTAGCTGTTTAAAAAGAAAATTACATGGCGTAGTTTATTAATGTCGGTTTATGTAAAAATTGTGGAAGGAGTTGAGAAAAAATGAGAAATCAAAGATCTATTGGTGTCAATGCAGGACTCAACATGATTAGAACGGCATGTCAGGTGATTTTTCCATTGATTACTTTTCCGTATGTATCACGAGTCCTTCATGTTGAAAATATAGGAATTTACAATTTTTGTCAGTCGGTTATTTCGTATTTTTCATTGCTGGCGGCTTTAGGAATTAGCACCTATGCTATCAGAGAGGGAGCAAGATATCGAGATAATGAAGAAAAGATGTCATTATTTGCTTCGGAGGTCTTTTCAATTAACTTTATTTCGACAGTTTTTTCGTATCTAATTTTAGGAGTGTGTATCCTTTTAGTTCCAAGATTTAACCAATATAGTTCAATAATGGTAGCGTTAAGCATAAGCATAATGTTTACGCTGATTGGAAGTGAATGGATATTTCAAATTTATGAGGACTATAAATATATCACAATTCGAGGCATTTTGTTTCAGTTTATTTCATTAATACTTATGTTTGTACTCGTTAGGAATAGCAGTGATTTGTTTGCTTATGTATGGATCACAGTTATATCATGCAGCGGCGCAAATATACTTAATGCTGTTTCTAGAAGAAAATATTGTAAGATAAGACTTACCATTAATGCAAAAATTCTAACGCATTTGGCTCCAATATTAGTTCTGTTTGCAACATCAGTAGCGACAACAATATATACGAATGCAGATACTACAATGCTTGGTTTCTTTTCAGGAAATAAATCAGTTGGATTGTATTCTGTTTCCACCAAAATCTACACTATTGTAAAACAAATGCTGGCTGCAATTATTATTGTTTCAATTCCGAGATTATCTGCTTATCTGGGAGAGAAAAAAATAGACTATTTTAATAGAACAGCCAACCAGATTTTGAATGCACTTGTTGTTATTGTCGTTCCGGCAATGGTTGGATTGATTGCATTAAGCAAAAACATAGTTTTTATTATTGCAGGACAAGAATATGTTGATGCAAATATATCGCTTAAGATTCTTTCTGTTGCGTTGCTTTTTAGCATTTTTAGTTGGTTCTATACATCGTGCATTCTAATACCTTATAGGTGCGAAAATAAGGTGTTGATGGCAACGATTGTTGCGGCTCTTGTTAATATAGGATTAAATTTTATCCTTATTCCAACATTCCAGCAGAATGCTGCGGCATTTACTACTGTTATTGCGGAGTTACTGTCAATGGTTATAACATGGTGGTATGGAAGAAAATATTTTAGGGTCAGTTTTCTAAAAAAGGACATTCTCTCAGTTGCTATAGGATGCCTGGCAATATGGACTATATGTTCTATATCAGAAAAATATATTAGTTCAGTACTGATTTCTACAGTTTTTTCAGTGACTGCTTCGGTTGTTATTTATATGATTGTTCTGTTAATAATGAAGAATCAGGCGGTAAAATTAGTTTTAGAGATACTTCATATCAAAAAATAATTTTGTTTTTTTACACACGAAAATACAGCCGGTGGATGCTTCTAATCACATCATCATGTGAATTAAAGAAAGTTGCGGAAAAAATTGCAATAATGAAAAAAGAAATTCATCTTCATTTGGATGAAGAAGTTGCGAACCAAATAGATGAGATGTGTAATCATGTATATAAAGGAAATTGCTTTGATAACATAAGGCTTAATGAATTTGTTCAAAATCTTCAATATATATTGGTATAAATTTTTTCTAGTGTAAATGTCAATATAAAAATGTTCAAAAAATGGAAAATAAAGAACATCAGTGTCTGATTGAAAAAGAAGCCATAGGGGACGGGGATTAAGTGATAATTAATTTGTTGCAATCCGTCGAATTATTTTGCGCTTACGTTACAAGGGAAGAATTAAATTGTATTTTACATGGCAATCCGCTATACTAGTATTAAGTATAGCGGATTATTTTTTGGAGGCTTTTATGGCAAATACTTTAAAGTTACCTGTTGGAATTGAAAATTTTGAGGAAATTCGTAAACTGGGTTTCTATTATATTGACAAGACAAGGCTTATTGAGCAGCTCTTACAGGGATGGGGGAAGGTTACTCTTTTTACCCGCCCTCGCCGTTTTGGTAAGACTCTCAATATGAGCATGCTAAAAAGCTTCTTTGAGATAGGCACAGATTAAGAATAAGCGCTATGATGAGGCTCTTCGGGATGAGGGTAGGTGTGATATTTTAGCCTATGGCATTGCTTTTTGCAGGAAGCGGTGCAGGGTGGCTGGAGAGAAGCTGTAAATTATTTTTACTTTATACCAGATGCTGGTATAGCGGATTATTTGGAGGTATTTCTATGAGGCTTAAAACAGGACAAAAGTGCGCATTCGGATTTGGCGCATTCGGAAAAGATATTGTGTATATGCTTATTTCATCGTATTTGCTCTACTACTACAATGTAGTGCTAGGAATGAGCAGTGTGTTTATCGGTACGGTGATGATGGCGGCCAGGATTTTTGATGCATTCAATGACCCGGTGATGGGTATTATCGTAGCAAAGACGCGTACCGGGTGGGGCAGGTTTAGGCCTTGGATTTTTGCCGGCACGGTGCTCAATGCCGTGACCATCTATGCTTTATATGCAACTCCTGAGTCTATGGGGGATTCAGCGCAGAGAGTGTGGCTTACGGTGTTTTACTTTGCATGGGGCATCACATATACGCTTATGGATATTCCGTTTTGGTCTATGATTCCCGCAATCACTGAGCCGGGCAGCGACAGGGAGCAGCTTACATCGCTTGCGAGGACTTGCTCTGGCATTGGAGCTGCTATCCCTACGGTGCTCACGATGACAGTGGTGCCGATTCTTGGTGCAGGAAGCTCTATGGCTGACTACAGGATCGGATTTAAGTGGTGGGCACTTATTATAGCGGTGGTATTTGTGATTTCTGAGCTTGTATGCGTGGCATGTGTGCCTGAAAGACCGGTTGCCTGTGATGAGAAGCCGGGAAAGATATCCGATATGTTTAAAGCCTTATTTAAGAATGACCAGGCTATGACTGTTGTGGTATCAATCATTCTCGTGTATACCTCACTCAATATCTGCGGCAACCTAGTGCTTTATTTCTTCCGGTTTGATGTGGGAAACGAGGGCGCATATTCCATATTTGCCGCAGTTGCTTTTGCAGCACAGGTGCTTGTCATGATGGTTATACCGCTGCTTCGCAAGAGATTCAGCAAAAGCCAGCTTTTTATATCAGGATTTATTATTCAGATATCAGGCTTTGCGGTTATACTTATCATGGCATTTGCAAAGCTCTACACACCGCAGAGCTGGTACATACTCTGCCTGCCGGGTATTTTGATTTATCTGGGCTATGGTATGCTCAATGTTATCATGACTATATTTCTTTCAGATTCTGTTGATTATGGTGAGGTGATGAATGGCACGAGAGAGGAGTCGGTCATTTTCTCAATGCAGACATTTACGGTAAAGCTCGCATCCGGTGTAGCGGTATTTCTGGCTGGGCTGGTGGTTGACTGGATTCATCTGGATACCGCGGCTGCGGTACAGACACAGGATACACTTGATGCTCTTCGTATGTGGATGACGATTCCGTCTGTTATCCTGCTCATTGTGGGCATATTTGTATTTAAGAGATTTTATAAGCTGGATGATGCAAGGATGGAAGAAATTAAATCCAAGCTTAATTAAAAACTGCTTAGAGTCTGTAGAATTGCATACGAAAACCAACAACGGGCTGTGAAAAAAGCATAGTCCCGAAAAAAAGAAGGACCAAGGGTTTATTATAAACCCTAAGGTCCTTCTTTCTGTTATAATTAGCTTGCAATGAAAATTAATAACATAATCTATTCTAACCCAAAACAGGCAGTTTTGCCACTGCTAATTCAAGATTATCTGGACATCTGTGATCCAGTGCTGACTTTTGACAAATTTATGGGAGAAATTGAACTGGAGAAGTATCTGAAAAATATTCCACAACATTATACAGGAAGACTCAGATATGACCCGGTCAGCATGCTGAAGACAGTTTTGTTCGGATTTATGGCGAATGGCTATATATCATTACGCGAGTTGGAGGACCAGTGTAAAGTCAATCTCCGCTTCATGTATCTCATGGATCATCAAACACCTTCTTATCGTACCTTCGGCTACTTCATTAACGAGGTACTTGCTGATTCCATTAAAGAAATATTTCAAGACATAAATAAAAAAATCTTCGAGACAGAACATGTGGATCTCCAACATCTATACATCGATGGCTCCAAGTTTGAAGCAAATGCAAATAAATATTCCTGGGTGTGGAAAAAAGCCACAGAAAAATCCAGATACCGTCTCTTTGATAAGATTACTACACTCTTTGAGGAAATCAATGAAGAACTGTCATGTACAGGGATAAAGCTTTGTATCAATAGTGAGTATGCACCTGAGTATCTGAAGAAAGCGACTGAACAGTATGCAGAAGCCTGGCAGATTGATGAAACGATGTTTGTTCATGGGAGGGGACATCGCAAAACCACGCAGCAACGTCATTATGAGAAACTTAGGGAGTATGCTGTAAAACTAGAAGAATACGTGGAAAAAATCAAAATCTGTGGGAAGGAACGCAACAGCTACTCAAAGACAGATCATTCAGCCACTTTTATGCGGATCAAGACGGACTATATGGGAAATGACCAGCTGCTTCCAGCTTACAATGTGCAGGTTGGTGTTGCGGATGAATACATTGCTGTTGTTGATGTAAATCAGTATCGCTCAGACATGGATTGTTTTATTCCGTTGATGAACGAGTTTTATACTACATATGGCTTTTATCCGAAGTATCCAGTGGCAGATGCCGGATATGGTTCTTACAACAATTACATCTTTTGTGAACAGCATGGAATGGAAAAGTATATGAAATTCACCATGTTCAAGAAAGAGACTACTGACAGGAAGTATCGTGAAGATCCATTCCGAGCGGTAAATTTTCCAATTGGTGAAGACGGAATCATGCGTTGTCCAAACGGGAAAAACTTTTATCTTCGGTATCGAAAAAACGTAAAGGGAAACAAGTATGGACGTCAGGAAGAATACTACCAGTGTGAAGACTGTTCCGGATGTCCATACGCAGAACCCGGAATCATATATAGGTGCAAATCCAAGTATTTCTAATGTGTCAGGATTTCTAACTATAGAAATATTATTCATGTGTCTGTCGGTATTTGAAATGAGATAGTCAGTCATTATTTCATAATCCATAAAATAATCAAACTCTTCTTCTTTTATTCCCAAACCAAGACAGACCTTTTTCAATGGATAATAATATGATTCATTTTGCTTAAGCTTGACTGATTGCAATAATTCCCATGCACTGATACATTCCAGATTTTCTGAGCAAAAATCGTATGAAAGACATCCAAGTCCTTCAATTCCACCTTCTACTGTTAACAATGTGGGAGTGTATACTGTGAAATTTTCAAATTTTTGTTTTCTATGAAGTTCTGTTGCAAATAGTTCGTTTATACTTTGCTGGTATGATTCTCCATAATTACCTTTAATCATATATCTGCGGCCTGAAGTGTCAATACACCATTTTTTCTGAAGTTCTCCCTGTGAAGCAGCGCAGTTAAATTTTGTTTTCTTCCTTAAATCAAGTAAATTGTCCTTGTTTAGTGTTATTTCACCAAATGTATCTACGAAATCATTTGTAAACAGATTTACATCTTTCCATTCGATATCTTCACCACGAGGTTTAATCCAATAACAATCCGACAAACTTAAGGCCAAATTATCTACCAAAGCACTGTTTGTTGAAGAATATCCAAGTCTTTGCAGGGCAGTCTTAGCTCCGTGCCTCGTCTTAGGAATAGCTCTGTCCTTCCACCAATCATGAAATTTCATATCATTCATCTGTCCACCTATAGGAAAGTGGGCAAGAGCTGCTTCATTTTTTCTGTAATTTCCGAGAGTTCCCCCTTCTGTCAGCTCCATCAGGCAAACAGGTATATCTTTATGCATTAAATAGTATTCTTTAGCTATTTTCTTCGCCATATATTAACTCCATATAATATCTTCTGTTTTATCAAGTCTACAGTCACGATTAAATTTATCAACTATTTCATAATAGGATTCAAACAAATCAGCCACATATAATGAAAGATTTTTTTCCTTTACACCATCAAGATCTTCACCTATCTTGATTTTTGTACCTATTGAATCAATTAAATACCCAGCGTCTCTGTTATAATAATAAATCTTACCGTTATTATCTTCAATTTTATACATATTATCATTTTCTATCGGTAACTGGTTGGCAATTAATTTTATAATATAAGGAGTAGGCGAGCTTTCTCCCTGCTCCCATTTCTGCAATGTACTTATTGGTATATTGAACATCTTTGAAAAACTACGTTGCGAAAGGCCGGTAGTATTTCGTATTTCCTTAATGTTCATAATAACAAACCTCCCATAAAAATATATCCAATTTGGTTACTTTTTTTGTTATTATACCCAAATCGGATATATAATGTCAATATAATTTAATTTATTTCTGACCACAATTTTGACCATCTAAAACTAAAAAATATATAAAATTCAACCTGATATTTTATTAAAATTGTAAAAAGACACAAAAAAAGATACAATAGTTGACATAAAACGACTCAAGTTTTATTATGTATCTAGTGTTTTTTAACAGAGGTGATTTTCGCAGATTGTAATAATCTGCGAAATCCAACCTCCCTTTTAATGTAGTGTTTCACCCGGAGGCAGCAAATGAGCATACATCTTTACAAGCACAACGAAGATGCATACAGAGCAGTCGAGACCATGCTGGAGGAAAAGCAGATGGCAGCCGTCATCCATCCGACAGGCACGGGCAAGTCGATGATAGCTTTCAAGCTCGTGGAGCAGCATCCGCACAAGCACTTTCTATGGCTATCGCCAAGTGAGTACATCTACAAGACACAGCTTGAAAACATAGACACACAGTTCTCAAACATAGAATACATGTCATACAGTAGGCTCATGAAGCATGAGGACAGCATAGACACCCTGCACCCTGACTATATCATACTCGATGAGTTCCACCGCTGTGGAGCCGCAGAGTGGGGCAAGAGTGTAAGAAAGCTTCTGGAAGCATATCCGAAGGCAAAGCGCCTGGGACTCTCAGCGACAAACATACGCTATCTGGACAACCAGCGCAATATGGCAGAGGAGCTCTTTGAGGGCAACATAGCCTCAGAGATGACACTCGGAGAAGCAATCGTGAGAGAAATACTTCCGGAGCCTAAATATGTCATAGCCATGTATTCATACAAGAAAGAGCTCGAACAACTGAAAAAACGAATCGAGGGCTTATCAAACCCGGGACTTATATCGGAAAACGAAAAGCTTCTAGAGCAGCTAAAGCGTGCACTCGAGCAGGCAGACGGACTCACAGAGGTCTTTGCCAGACAGATGACAAAGCCTGATGGCAAATACATAGTATTCTGCTCAGGCAGAGAGCATATGGATGAGATGAAGGCGCAGGCGGCCGACTGGTTTAGCAAGGTGGACAAAAAGCCACACATATACACAGCGTACTACAACGATGCGTCGACCGGTAAAGCCTTTGCCGAATTCAAAAAGGACACAGGAAGCCACTTAAAGCTCCTCTACTGCATAGACATGCTGAACGAGGGCATACATGTGGACGATGTGGACGGAGTAATACTGCTTCGCCCTACGGTGTCACCAATCATCTATCTGCAACAGATAGGCAGAGCACTGTCAGCAGGAAGCAAAAATCAGCCGGTCATATTTGACCTGGTCAACAATTTCGACAGTCTATACTGCATAGACTGCCTGAAAAACGAAATGCAGGAAGCCTTTTTGCTGTATCCGGACACTCATTCGCCAAGAGAGCACTTTGAAGACAGATTCCGCATTATAGACGAGACCAAGGACAGCAGGGAAATATTCATGCGCCTGCAGGAAAATCTGGGAAGTGCCTGGGATACATACTATGAGGCAGCAAAGCAGTGGTATGAGGAAAATGGAAATCTCAAGATACCAAAGAGCTATGTCACTGGGTCAGGCCTCACACTGGGAGCATGGATAAACACCCAGAGGCGTGTGAAGTCAGGCAATATATCCGGAAACCTCACCTGGGAAAAGATACAAAAGCTAAATGATATAGGCATGATATGGGATGTCACGGACTCAAGCTGGCAGGAGGTACTGGAAGAGCTGAAAAGCTACCGCAATACCTATGGTAATCTGGACATCAAGGCCAAATATGTATCGCCTACAGGCTTTAGGCTTGGCTCATGGATCAACAACATGCGCTTCAAGGTAAAAAAGTACGGCATAGAGCAGGCACTCACCGATGAGCAGAGAAAAGCACTCGAGGAGCTTGGTATGATATGGGACCACAACAAGCAGAAGTGGGAAGAGTACTACAGCGCAGCCAAAGCCTACTACAAGGAGTATGGAAACCTCGAAGTACCTGCAAAGTACGTCACAGCAGACGGCATACCGCTTGGACGGTGGCTGTCAAACCAGACCAATAGCCACTCAATGACAGACGAGCAGCTACAGCGCCTGCAGAGCATAGGCTACAGGTCAGAAAGCAAGACCGCTATACAGTGGAACAGAAAGTTTGAGCTTGCGAAAGCATATTACGAGAAAAACGGCAATCTAGACGTGCCGGTATCATATTCCACAGACGGAGTGAAGCTGGGACGCTGGATATCAAATATCAGATGCAAAAGAAAAAACCCGAAGGCCAGCGGCATGGTGCTCGACACAGAGCGCATAGCAAGGCTCGACAGCATAGGGATGAACTGGAAATAGGGTAATCAAGAAATACAGGGAGACACAAAAATGTACAGAAAGAAAGGAAGAGGCTGGACAAAGCATATAGATTTCATGCTCTTAGATGTCCTGTGTATGCAGATAGCATTCATAGTCTCATACATATGGCGCTTTGGACTTGGCAATCCATACATAGATAAAGACTACAGGATACTGGCAGTAGCATTCCTGCTCATAGATTTCTTCGTGGAAATAGTATCCGATGCCTTCAAAAATGTATTGAAGCGAGGCTATCTCGATGAGTTCATAGTTACATGTAAGCATGTGGTATTTGTGGAAATAATAACAACCTTCTTCCTGTTTACCACACAGATGGGTGAGATATATTCGCGTATGTCTTACTACATCATGATTCCAATATATATTCTCGTGTCGTACTTAGGCAGAATGGTGTTTAAGAAAATAATTAAAAAAAGAGGCTTTGCTTCATCAAAAGAATCACTCTTTGTCATAGCACCGGAAAAGCTCCTTAGGGAGACACTTCAGGGACTTAAGGAAAATGGTTTTGGATATACACAGATAGTGGCAGCGGCAACAGATGCCGACCTGAATGGCAAAACAATATGTGAAATACCAATAGTTGCAAACCATGACGGGATAGTGGACTACGCTTGTGAGGAATGGGTGGACGAGGTGCTTATCCCACCGTGTGCGGAGAGCGAATATCCCTACGAAATGGCAGACATATTCTTGGAGATGGGAATAGCTGTTCACAGAGGCATCACCAAAAACAAGGTCATGGCAGGCAGTTTTAATCAGATAGAAAAAATAGGTGACTACACAGTCATCACAGCCAGCTTGAACTATGCGAGAACAACACAGCTTCTTGCCAAAAGAGGCATGGACATACTCGGAGGGCTGGTCGGATGCATCATCACCTTGATAGTGACGATATTTGTGGGACCAGCAATCTATATAGCATCACCGGGACCAATCTTCTTCGCACAGGAGCGAATTGGCAGAAACGGCAGAAAGTTCAAGATGTACAAATTCAGAAGCATGTACATGGATGCCGAGGAGCGAAAGAAGGATCTCATGGCACAAAACAAGGTGAGCGACGGAATGATGTTTAAGATGGACTTCGACCCGAGAATCATAGGCAATAAGATACTGCCGGATGGAACAAAGAAAACCGGCATAGGACAGTTTATCAGGAAGACATCAATAGATGAGCTGCCGCAGTTTTGGAACATCCTCAAAGGAGATATGAGCCTTGTAGGTACTAGACCACCGACACTCGACGAGTGGGAGAAGTATGAACCACACCACAGAGCCAGAATGTCATTCAGGCCGGGACTGACCGGGCTGTGGCAGGTGAGTGGCAGAAGCAATATCACGGACTTTGAAGAGGTCGTGAAGCTGGATACCCAGTATATTGAGGAGTGGAGTGTGAAGGGGGATATTAAGATTATTTGGCAGACTGCCGTAGGAGTATTAAGAAATGATGGCGCAATGTAAGGAAAAACTTAATATTGCTATGTTTGGGCAAAAAAGAATTCCATCAAGAGAAGGTGGAGTTGAGATTGTTGTTGAGGAACTTTGCACAAGGATGGTTGCCCAAGGACACAATGTGACTTGCTACAACAGAGGTGGCCATCATGTAAGTGGTTCAGAGTATGATTCAAAACGACTTAAAGAATATAAAGGAATAAAGCTTAAGACAGTTCCAACAATAGAAAAGAAAGGTCTTGCGGCTGTTTCATCCTCTTTTTTTGCAGCATTATGTTGTGCTTTTGGTAAGTATGACATTGTTCATATCCATGCAGAGGGACCAGCTTTTTTCTCATGGCTTCCAAAGATGTTTGGAAAGAGGGTTGTGGTTACAATTCACGGCATAGACTGGCAGCGTGAGAAATGGAAATTAGGGTTTGGCTCAAAATTCATCCGGCAGGGTGAAAAGAATGCCGTAAAGTATGCGGATGAAATCATTGTGCTAAGCAAGGGCGTTCATGACTACTTTAAAGATACCTATGGTAGGGAGACTCACTTTATTCCCAACGGTGTGAATCGACAAGAGATTAAAGATGCAAAATTCATAACAGAAAAATTTGGTCTAACAAAGGATTCATACATATTGTTTCTTGGTCGTTTGGTGCCGGAAAAGGGCATTCGATATCTGGTTGAGGCATTTAAAGATGTCAAAACAGATAAAAAATTGGTTATCGCTGGTGGCTCTAGCGATACGGATTCTTTTATGGCGGAATTGAAAGATCTGGCAAAGGATGATAATAGAATCATTTTTACCGGATTTGTTCAGGGACAGATGCTTGATGAATTATATAGCAATGCTTATATTTACACATTACCTTCTGACCTGGAGGGAATGCCCTTGAGCCTGCTAGAAGCTATGAGTTATGGCAATTGCTGTCTGGTTTCGGACATTCCGGAGTGTGCAGAGGTTGTGGAAGATAAGGCATTGATTTTCCAAAAGTCGAATGTAGAGGACTTGCAAGAAAAATTGCAAAATGCCTGTGATCATCCTGAAATGGTTATGGAAATGAAGAAACAGGCAGCTGACTTTATTTGCAAAAAATATAACTGGGATGATGTCGTAAAGGAAACGATGAAACTGTACAGGAGAAAATAAGATATACATACGATTTGGCTCGACTGCTCGTTGATATGAATCAAACCGAGAAATACGGCTACTATCATGCAACCAACGAGGGAGGCATGGATTGGAACAATCCTGAAATTGGCATTGAATGGCCGGAGTTGAGGGGCGAGTACAAGGGCAGTGCAAGCGCAGAGGGCTATACGCTGAAAGATGGTACTGCGCTGAAGCTGAGTGATAAGGACCAAAAGTGGCTGGGACTGAAGGAGACTTTTAAATTTTATAATGTTACATAGTCATTTTTAATAAAGCGACTGGATCTGAAATAAAAAGACAGCCACGATTTGAAAAATGTCTTTCATAGTGAGGAAAAAAATGTCTGAATATCTGATAAAAATTATAAATCGAGTTATCGGAATTCTTAAAATTCTGTGCTGGAAAATTTTATATGGGAGTCGCTTTCATTCTGGTAAAATGACTTTCTTTTATCCAGGATGTCATTTGATGATTGAAAAAACAGGAAGCATTAATATTGGCGATAATTGTTTTTTTAATCGTGATTGTTCAATGACATCTCTGGGCGAAATTAATATAGGCAATGATTGTATATTTGGGGAAAATGTTAAGATATACGATCATAACCATAGAACTGATGCGACAAAAGGCCCTTTCAGAAAACAAGGTTATGTTATTGGACGAGTTGAAATTGGATCTAATGTTTGGATTGGAAGTGATGTCTTAATCCTTCCTAACATTAGAATTGGAGACAACGTCATCATTGCGGCCGGTGCGATAGTTACAAAAGACATTCCAGACAATGTGACTTACATACAAAAGAGAAACAGTGTGGAGGTGCCAAATGGAAAATAATCTCCGATTTAGTATTGTTGTACCGATTTATAATGTTGAAAAATTTCTTGATCAGTGCATAACAAGTGTCCTAAGCCAGAAATATGATAATTATGAACTGATTCTTGTGGATGATGGCGCTACCGATGATAGCGGCAAAATTTGTGATGCTTATGCTTTGAAGAATGATCACATTCGAGTCATACATAAAGCCAATGGGGGATTAGTTAGTGCTCGAAGAGCTGGTGTAATGGTTGCAAAAGGTGAGTATGTTGGATATGTGGATGGAGATGACTGGGTAGCTGATAATTGGCTTGCAGAAGTTGATAAAGTGATTACGGAATCTCATCCGGATATTGTGGAATATAATGCGTTTAAAAGCACAGATGGAAAAAATATTGAAATGAAAACCTCGCATTTTAGAGGATTCTTTGACGAGAAAGAAGTCAAAGAAAAGATTATTCCATGTATGCTTTGTGACAAAGATCAAAGATTTTACACGTTCGGTGTTTTGCCAGCTGTATGGTCTAAAATGATTAAGACCGAAATTCTAAGAGATAATCTTTGTTCTGAAGACAAGATTACTTTTGGTGAAGATGTTGCCTGTATATACAACAGCATATTAAAATGTAAATCCTTTTATGGAATCGACATTCCAGTATACTATTATCGACAAAACAGTCAATCTATGACAAAAGCGTATGATGCGCGGCGATTTGAAAGACTAGAAGTCTTATTTGCTTATCTAAATAAGAAACTGCTACGGAATAATAGACAACTGAAAAGTCAATATGATAACTATATTTTGTTCTGTGTTTTTTATGCGTCCTTGAATGAAGCAAAGAACAATACTAGTTTCAAAGAAATGGGAAAGAAATTTGAAGATGGATTAAAAAGACTTGATTTAGAAAACTTCGTCAATGAAACAACCATAAAGATTGGTATTCCGTGGAATGTGATGCTTTATCTCATAAAGAAGAAAAAGTATAGAATGTTGATGGTATTATGCAGAGCGATTGTTAAAGTCAAGTATTCATATAAAGCATAAGGAAATGATTATGAAAAAAATTTGTTTTATAACACGCCATGCAATTGTAAATTATGGCTCTTTTTTGCAGACGTATGCTACACAAAAACTATTTGAAGACTACGGATATAATGCGGAAGTTTTGGATTATGTTCGAGAAGATGAAGAGTATCATAATGTGACAGAACTACTGTTAAAAAAATCCAAAAAATGGAATCGGAATACTTTTACTAGACTTATATATAGAATCGTTCAATGGCCAGATCACTATATTTGTGGAAGAGCATTTGAAAAGGAAAGAGCCAAATATCTGAATTTGAGCGAGCGCATTACAAATCTGGTTGCAGATGCAAGCAAAATACCGACAGCTGATATTTATTGTACAGGTAGTGATCAAGTTTGGGGAGAAATTGCTCAAGATGATGTAGATCCTATGTATTTCTTGAGTTTTGCTCCACATGATGCGAAAAAAATAGCCTTTTCTGCTAGTTTTGGAAAAGAAAGTTATCCGAAAGAAAGAATTGATAAGTTCAAAGAATTATTACGTGGATATGACTATATAACTGTGCGAGAAGATAGTGCGGTTAATATAGTAAATAGAGCTGGATATGAGGCAACACAGATTCTTGATCCAACAATGATTTTTGGTGGAGATAGATGGAGAAAACAATTGCTGCCGATACATGAAAAAGGATATGTGTTGCTTTATCAACTTAATGCCAATCATGAAATGGATGAATATGCAAAGCAATTTGCGGATAAAGCGGGGTTAAAATTGCTTAGAGTTTCTGTTGAGGCTCATAACTGTATGCGAGTAGGAAAATTTAAGCTGTGTTTATCGCCGTTTAAATTTTTATCATATATTGCAAATGCAGAATATATGATTACAGATTCTTTTCATGGTACTGCTTTTGCAATCATGTTTAACAGGCAGTTTGTCGAAGTATTACCAAAAGAAAAAATTGCGAGAAATTTGAGCGTTTTGAAACAGTTTGGACTAGAAGATAGAATCTTAAATAGTCTTAGTGATTTTTCCTATATTAATCAAAAAATTGATTATTTGGTAGTGAATAAAAAACTCAAGGAAAGTCAGGAACTGGCGGCACAGAAACTTAAAGAAATGATGGATGAAGTATAAAATATATGTTTGCGAGGAAATGATGAAGAAAATATCAGATTATTGTTTTTGTGCAGTATGTGAAACATATTTTACAAAGCAGATGCAAGATAATGGCTGTACAGTGTTACAAATGTATAAACCAATACCAAAGTTTTTTAAAGCTTTGCGGAAGCTGCATTATAAAACAAAAATTCCAGGGTTTAGAATATGGTTGAACGAATTACCCAAAAATATAGACAGCAAAAAAGTGTTTGTAGTTTATGCAAGTGATTATGCAAGAGAATATGTAAAGATGCTGCGAGAAAAGACAAATGCAGTTATATACTTTTGGTATAATAATATTATCGAGACAGACGGTATGTTTCACGATAATTTAAAGGTGAAGAATTTGATTCCGTCATCTTTTGATGAATCAGACTGTGAACGATTTGAGATGTATCATAATACGCAGTATTATTTCTCAAGCATTAATTTGCCCGATGTCTCAATATGTTATGATGTGAGCTGTATATGTAAAGATAAAGGGAGAGGTCCCGTTTTATTAAGGCTGGAGAACTATCTAAACTCACTTGGTTTAAGAACATATTTTCATATTTGTAGAGATAATACCTCAAATGAAAACAGTGGCATAGATTATAAGCCACAGATTTCCTATGACGAAATTTTGAAAATTGTGGCACAGTCCAAAGTGATTATAGATTTAACGCAAGAGAAACAAAGCGGTTTAACACTTCGTCCATTAGAAGCAATTTTCTTTAAAAAGAAGCTAATAACAAATAATGTAAATATAGAAAAATGCAGATTTTATAATAAGAATAATATTTATGTTATTGATACAGAGAACATTCAAATACCAATAACATTCTTTTCGTCACCGTATGAAGAAATCGGTAAAGATAATATATCATATTATGACTTTAAACAATGGTTGTTTAGGTTCGACGATGCAATCCTAGGAGAAGAAAATGATAATTAACGGTGGAATTGTTACATACAATCCGGATATTGAAAAATTGAAAAAAAATATAAGTCGCATTGCAGGACAGGTTTGTAAACTGGTTATAGCGGATAATGGTTCTAAAAATATAGAGGATATCAAAAGGCTTGCGGCTGCTTTTGAAAATGTAAGTGTCATACTGAATTATGAAAACTTTGGAATTGCTAGAGCATTAAATCAGATAATGAAATGGTCTTCTAACAATGGAGGAGATTGGACGATTACTTTGGATCAGGATTCAGAGTGCAGCGATTGTATTATAGACTTGTATAAACCATATCTTAATAAGGAAGATGTGGGAATGCTAACTTGCAGATACACAGATCGCAATCTGAATGAAGAAAATGTTGTATACAACAGTGATTGTGAGGAAATTGATTTTTGTATTACATCTGCCAGTTTGTTAAAGAATGAATGCTGGAAAAAAACAGCGGGATTTGATGAATATCTTTTTATTGATAAAGTTGACAATGATATATGTCTTAAACTCCAAGAAAATGGATTTAAGATTATATGTGTTAATAAAGTTGGCTTCACACATGAGGTGGGAAAGGCTAAGAAAATCTCATTTTTGGGAAAGAAGTGTATTATATATAATCATAATGCATTTAGAAGATATTATATTGCACGAAACACAGTATATATTGCAAAAAAATATAAAAATATAAGCTTTATACACGAATTACTGCATTTGCTATTTTATTCGCTGATAATTGTAATTTATGAAGATAAAAAAATTGAAAAATTATCATCAAATATTAGAGGCTGTGCAGCAGGGTTATTTCATCCAATTAAGGAAATTGATTATACAAAGTCTAGAGTGAATTTTTTCCTTCCCTCAATACTTTTATCTGGAGGTGTTAGAGTTGTATTAAAATATGCGTATCTGTTATCAGATAAAGGCTATGATGTAAAAATTTATGTTCCCGTTGTTTCTTATATGTTAAAAGAACCCTCTATTAAGGCTCGAATTTTACAAATAAGAAACACATTGGGGAAAGTTTACCATTTGTGCCTAAAGAAGGACTTTAAGAGTCTTGAAGCAGGAGAATGTATAATACCTGTCTTTAAACTGAAAAACAAATACATCCGAGATGCGGAATTTGCAATTGCAACAGCGTGGCCTACTGCCTATGATGTAAATCGTTTGAAGCAAATTAAAGGCAGGAAGATTTATTTTGTACAAGATTATGAAGTGTGGGATTCGGAAGCAGCAAAAAAAACCTATGATATGCCACTATTTAAAATAGTTATTTCAAATTGGATCAATAAAAAACTGAAAGAGCAAAGAAGCAAGACTGGAGTAATAGTTCATAATGGTTTAGATTGTACAAAGTTTTATCCTGATGATACAGTTCCAAAACAGCGGAGTGATATCGCAACAACTAATTGCTTGATGTTGTATCATAAGCTGGAAAAAAAAGGTGTACATGATGGTGTGAATGCATTTGAATTTGCTCGCAAAAAAGTGAAAAACTTATCGCTTGAACTGTTTGGAATGGAAGCTCCAGTAGGAATGGAAGATTATGCTTTTCATAAATCACCCAATGTAGAAGAACTGAGGCGGCTATATAATTGGGCAGATATTTTTATTTTTCCGAGTAAAAATGAGGGATGGGGGTTGACTCCCATTGAGGCAATGGCATGTGGATGTGCCGTAGTCGGAACAAATACGGGGTGTATGATTGATTTAGGAGTGAATGAAAAAAATGCATTAATTGTGCAACCTGAGGATGTTGAGGGTTTGAGTAAAGCAATTGTGAAGTTGGCGGAAAATCCTAAATTACGAAGTGAAATAGCTCGAAATGGGTTGGAAACTGCAAGAATGCTTGATTGGCATAACGCGACTGAGTTATTTGAAAAATGTATGTGGGAGGCCTTGATATGCTATGACACTTAATATTAAAAAGACAATTTTTTTTCTGTGGGATTTATGTTTAATCTTTAAAACCATGTGCGCCTTTTCTGATACATCCATAGCTAGTAAGGCGTATTTGAGTTATCAAGTTATAGTCGCCTTGATTTTTTTCTTTACATTCATTCGGTGTATTAAAGGCTTTAGAGAAAATCTCGGAAATAAAATAATATTTTGCAGCCAATTCTTTGTGATTCTAGCGGTATATGGTTTAATAGTTTTTAATCCTGCATTATCACAAGAAATAGGACAACAAATAAAAGCAATGTTATTCTTTTATACTGCTAGTGTTTCCATGACACTTTGCTTAGAGTCGGTGGAGGATCAATTAAAATTTCTAAAACACAGTTATTATTCGATAGGAATTGTGGTATTTATCGCTTTTGTGCTATACAATGATAAATTTCGATTTATTCTGAATCTTTCGAATTTATTTTCAAGAGATTCTCGTTATCGATGGGAATATGGGTTTTATCACGCTAATTTTGTTGGTAATATTACTATATGTTTATTGCTTTTATCTTTCATAATTAGTCAAATAAAAAAGAAAATTAATAGCAGAGTGGCTTTTAGTAAAGTATTCTGTGTAGGCATTAATACTATATCAATTTGTATGTTACTGGCTAGCGCATCAAGAAGTAATATGCTTGCGATTATTGTATTGGGGTTGGCTTTTTTATTTGCTAATATCAATGAATGGTTACCAATAAAAAGAAAATATACAGGAACCATTCAAGGTCTTATCATTATATTGATCATTATGTTGGTATTATTTTCTGGGTCTGATAATATGTATGATAGTCTATTTAAATTAAGCAATAGAAACTTGAACTTTACTATTAATATTCCTTCATTGATAGCTAGTGGAAAAGTGCTGTTTGGAATAGGATATGTTGATGCAGGATTATTTGGCTCAAATAAATTACCAATGGCAACATGGTATGTCGACAATTCATATTTATATGTGTTTTTAACAATGGGAATAGCAGGAATTGCTTGGTTTATAGTCCTTTTAGCAAGACTTTTTCTTAAAATTAGAAAATATGATAAAGCATTTGGTTTGAACTTCACATTCACATGTGTGTTTGTTACATACATGTTTTTAGGCATGTCGGAAACATGTATTTTTTATCCGACATTCGTGTCTAGTTTTGTTTATTTTGTTGCTTTTATTTCATGCTGTTTTATTAAAGATAATTGTGATGAGAGTACATGAATAAATTGTAACATGATGCGTAAAGAGTAAAATACAATGAGTAGATAGGAAATAATATGAAAACAGTTTGTAATGAAAATCAATGCACAGGCTGTATGGCGTGTGTGGATATATGTGCGAAGAACGCCATACACATTGTTGATGCTATTGATGCTTTTAATGCAGTTATTGACGAGGGCAAATGTGTTAATTGCGGTATGTGCGAGAAAGTATGTCAACAAAAGAATGTACCTCAATTACGCTCGCCAATTATTTGGAAACAAGGTTGGACGTATGATGATAAAACTCGAATGAGGTCTGCATCCGGTGGAATTGCGACGGAACTGGCAAGAACATTTATAG
>OJOT01000609.1_pt1 | contig 20420 bp, 28 predicted proteins | sample 1598261 | NCBI WGS metagenome assembly OJOT01 (sample SAMN03922468, study PRJEB24848) | human gut metagenome | isolation source: stool sample | host: Homo sapiens | place: Germany | collected 2010-11 | reverse complement strand
TTGCGAGGTCTGCGAAGCAGGAAGCCCATTGGCTTTAGACAATGGGTAGTTCACAGAGATAGGAAAGAGAGCGGGGCTTAATACCAGGGTATATCCGCACAAAATGCGGAAGACCTTAGGCATGAACCTGAAAAACGCAGGAGTTGATATTGGAGTGATCCAGGAAGTGCTTGGACATGCCAGTCCAGCAGTGACGAGCATGTACTATGCTCAGTCAACCCAGAAGACTCTGCGGGATGTAAGGGAGAGAATCGCATCATAGGAGGAGTTATGACAGCAAAGGAATATTTAAGTCAGTTGGAGCTGCTAAGCCAGAGGATAAGACACAAAAAGCAGGAACTAAGAGATGAAAAGATAAATCTCGGGATATCTGTAAAAGGAGAAAAGGGTGAGCGGGTCCAGACTTCCTTTGCTGGAGCGGCAGAGGGGAATAGGACAGAAGATCAGGCTATGCGATTAATGAACCTGGAAACAGAAATCAGTGAGCAGATTGTGCAGTATATGGAAGAGTGCCACAAGATTATAGATCAGATTCATGACCTGCATGATAGCATCTACATAGATATTCTTTACAGAAGATACGTAAAACAGGAGAGAGACTTTACTAAGCTAGCCTTTGCAATGGGCTACTCATACAAATATGTGATCAATAAACATGGTGAGGCACTGATGGAATTTGAACGCGTTCATCCGGAAATACTGGAATTAAAAGGAGTGGAATCGTAAAAAGTGGAAACTACGGGAAAAGAGATGGAAAAATTTTTTTGAAAGGGTGTTATAATAATAGCATGAAAAGGCGTTCGGAGATCCGAATGCCTTTTTTGTATGGAGGAAACGATGCTAAAAGCGTGTAAATATTGTGGGAAAATCCACGATAGTAAATATGATTGTGGAAGAAAACCAAAGAAACGGAAGCGGGGAACTGTATCAGATAAGTTCCATAGCACAGCCAAGTGGACTGAGACTGCAAAGGCTATAAAAGCCAGAGACCATTATCTGTGCCAGGCATGCTTGCATAACCTGGATAACCAGGGAGTCAGATACACTACGGACACACTAGAAGTACACCACATTGTATCAATAGCAGATGACTGGGATAAACGCATGGACTGGGACAACCTTATTATCTTATGCAGGGCACACCATGAGTTAGCAGAGGCAGGAAGAGTTGACGGGCAGAGGCTGACAGAGATAGCACACAGCAACGGGCAGTGATGGGCATGTATCCCCCCGGGGATGAGCTGAAAAAATCTGACAATTTTCCAAGACCGACCGCTCCCCATTATCTACGATTTTTTCCCAGATCAGCTTTTGAAAAATATTTGAAAGGAGTTGAGAGCATGCCGACACCGTCAAAGCCGACAAATGTGATCATGCTGGAAGGCAAGTCACACCGAACTAAAAAGGAACTGGCTGAAAGGAAACGGGCAGAAGCTCAACTTCTGACCGGAAAGATTTTAAAAGAATCAGTGGATGTTCGAGAAAATGAAAAGGCGCACAAGGAATTCCAACGGATTCGTAAGTTGTTAAAATCCATTGAAAAGGACGATGACCTATACGGGGCTACAATCAACCGTTATTGCCTGCTTATGGCAGAGTGTTCAGACTTCCAGGATAAGCGTGAAATGATGTATAGACAGATGCAAGACCTGGAGGAGTCAAAAGAAGAATTCGCAAGAGACGAAGATTTGGCAACATATTATAAATTGCAAAGTACGATGCAGAAGAACATGATTGCATTGGATAAACAGGTGCAGACAAAAAGAAAAATGCTGCTGGATATTGAAAAGGAAAATATCATGACGATAGCATCATCCCTGCGGTCTGTGCCAAAGAAAACGGATAAAAAGAAAAATCCACTGATGGAGGCATTAGCTGGTGGAAGTTAAAGAAGGAAAAGCGTATGAGTATGCGAAATGGTGCGTTACGGAAACAGAGGGCAAGGTCCCCGAATATGTAAAAAAGCAGGCGAAAAGCTGGTTGCGTATCGCAGATGATGAGGATCCAGATGCATTCGTTGATGAAAATGCCTATGAAAAGATTTGCAAACTCCTGAAGATAATGAATCATCCAGATTTGCATTGCCCAATCTATGACGGTCTGGAAGATTATGCTTGGCTGCTGATTGTGGCAATACTTTGCACAAAATGCAAAGGAACGGAGCGGGATGTCAGATTTTACACTACGGCATTGCTGGAAATTGCCAGAAAAAACTTTAAGACATTTAACTCAGCGGTAATATTCATATTGCTGATGCTTACAGAACCGAATTTTTCCCGGTTCTTTTCAGTTGCACCGGATCTGGCACTGTCATCAGAGCTGAAAAATGCGATAAGAAAGATCATAAAAGTCAGCCCGGACCTTCATGATGAACTGGAACCGGCTTTTAAACTGCTTAGAAGCCAGATCATCTGTTTAATAAATGATAATGAATACACGCCACTGGCATATAGTCAGGACGGAATGGATGGAAAATTGGCAAATGCGTTTTTGGCAGATGAAGCCGGTGCCCTGGATGAATATCCTGTGGAAGCCATGCGCTCATCACAGATCACATTGTTTAATAAATTAGGCATCATAATCAGCACTCAGTACCCTAACGACAATAATGTGATGATAGATGAGATTGATATTGCCAAAAAGATACTGGATGGACTGCTGGAAGACCGTAGGACATTTGCATTACTTTATGAGCCGGATAATGAACTGCAACAGGGCGATATATGGATGAAAGATGACAGAGTTATCTATCAGAGCAACCCGGTAGCCGCTACACACGAGTATATCTTTGAAGCACTACAAAAAAAACGTGCGCTTGCCATATTGTACGAGAATAAGCGTGAAAACTTTTTATGTAAGCATTGTAATATTCTTTACAAAGGGCTTGGAGTAGAGGGCTTTATTGATATTCAAAAAGTCAGAGCATGCCGTAGAGCTTCAGATCCAGCGTGGTGGAAAGGACGCCGGGTGTGGGTTGGCCTGGATCTGTCTCAGACAGAGGACAACACAGCTGTAGCAATGGCTACAAGAGAAGAGAATACCATTTATGCCAGAGTTATGGGCTTTCTTCCGGAAGCCAAGAGAGATATTAAGAGCATGAAGGAAAAGGTAGACTATAAACGAGCGGAAGCAGCAGGAGAATGCATGGCATGTGGTGACGAAGTCGTGGATTACAGCACAGTAGAACGGTACATCCTGACGTTGGAAGAAACTTACGGGGTAGAAATACAACAAGTTGGGTATGACCGCTGGAATGCTATAAGCACTGTACAAAAGCTGGAAGAAGCGGGAATAACCTGTGTAGAGATCAAACAGCATAGCTCAGTGCTGCATATGCCGACAAAGCTACTGAAAGAGGCAGTTTTAGGGCAAAAATTTGCCTATGATGCCAACCGACTTTTAGAGATCAATTTCCAGAATGCCCGATGCACAGAAGATACAAATCTGAATAAATATGTAAATAAGAAAAAATCGGCCGGTAAAGTGGATATGGTCGTATCACTGATCAATGCTGTTTATCTTCTACAGCAAGATTTACTGTATGGTGGCAATGATTTTGTGGTGCAGATCTGCTGAGTTGCACCGGTACAACAAACGAAAGGGGAAATGTAAGTGTGGCCATTTAGAAAAAGGGCGGATCCAGCAGAAAAGACAGAAACGGAATCGCAGGAGGATGCGCTTCTGGCAGCAAGCTTGTCAGATGAGTACATCACAAAAGCACAGGCAATGAACGTACCAACGTTTGCGTCATGTGTGGACAAGATTGCCGAAAGCATATCAACGATACCGATCAGGCTGTACAAAGTGGAAAATGAACAACTTGAAGAGATAAAAGGTGATAAGAGAACAAAGCTGTTAAACGATGATACAGGAGACACGCTGGACGGAGTGCAATTTAAGCGTGCTATGGTCAAAGATTACCTGCTGGGAAAAGGCGGATATGCCTATATCAACAAGAATGGGATAGAGGTTGAATCACTCCACTATGTACAAGAGGCTGAGGTAGCTTTTATGTATGTTCCAGATCCAATATTTAAAGAGTATGACATCCTGGTGCAGGGAATATCGTATAAACCATTTGAATTTTTGAAATTGCTTCGAAATACGGAAAATGGATGGTCTGGAAAAAGCGTAGTTGATGAAAATAGTGAGGTGATCAGTGTTGCGTACAATTCACTGAAATTTGAAAAGAATCTGGTGAAGACTGGAGGAAATAAAAAGGGCTTTTTGAAAGCTCAGAACAAACTGGATGATGGCGTGATCAAACGGTTAAAGGAAGCATGGCGTAAGCTTTATGCAAACAACACAGAGAGCGTGGTGGTCCTTAACAACGGTCTGGAATTCCAGGAAGCAAGCAACACATCAGTTGAAATGCAGTTGAACGAAAACAAAAAGACCAATTCCGATGAAATCTGTAAGATATTCGGAATGCCAACTGCGATCATAAGCGGCAAAGCCACAGAACAGGACCGGGCAGATTTTGTACAGTTCTGCTTGAATCCGATATTGAAAGAATTTGAATGTGCATTAAACAGAGACCTACTTCTGGAAAGAGAAAAAGGGTCTTATTTTTTTGCTGCTGATACATCAGAGCTGACAAAAGGCGATATTGAAAAGCGCTTTAAAGCATACGAGACTGCCAGTAAAAATGGCTTTCTGCAGATTGATGAGATACGAAGGAAAGAGAATTATCCGCCGCTGGGATTAGACTTTGTACGCCTGGGCCTGCAGGATGTTCTTTTTGATCCGAAAACAAAGCAGTTTTACACTCCGAACACAGGAGAAACAGGCGGAATAGGTCAGATAAAGAAAGAAGGTGAAAATAGTGAGGATTGAGTTAAGAGCCGACAGCGTGCTGATCGAAGGCTATGTAAACGCAGTAGCCAGGGATTCTAGACCGATGCGGGATAAAAAGACCGGTCAGAGGTTTGTGGAGCAGATTGTACCAGGTGCATTTAAAAGGGCACTGGAACGCAATGAGGTGGATCTGCTTCTGGACCATGACGAAAACAGGAGGCTGGGATCCACACAGACAAATTTAAGCCTTTGCGAGGATGCGATTGGCTTGAAAGCAAGAGCAGAGATCACGGATCTGGAAGTGATCCAGAAAGCAAGAGACAAAAAACTGCGTGGCTGGTCATTTGGATTTTATGAAAAAGATGCCAGTGAGGAAGATCTCACAAGTGGCATGAAACGTCGGTACATTGAGGATATGCAGCTGGTAGAGGTGTCATTGATCGATGAAAAGAAAATGCCTTGCTATGCAGGGACAAGCGTAGAGACAAGGGCAGAGGGCACAGAACTGCTGACACCGGAACCACTGGAAGTCAGGGCGGAATATGCTAAGGTTGAAACACCGAAAGAAACTGTTGACTATAGCAAGTACAGAGAACGCATTAAGAACTTAGCAAAGGAGAGCGAAAAATGAGAAGAAAAGCAAAAGCAAAGAAGTGGATGCAGAGAAGAGCGGATGATTTAAAGAGCCTGATCGAGCAGAGGGCAGACCTGGTGCAGGAGATGAATGACCTCACAAACACTGCAGAGACTGAAAAAAGGGCATTTACCCCAGAGGAAGATGTTAAATTTGATGAGCTGGAAGGAAAAGTAAAAACTCTTGATGCAACCATTGAAAAGATGGAACGTGCCAGAGATCTGAAGATGAAAAATGCCAGAAAAGACAAAAAAGAAGATCTGACTGAAAAAGAGCAGGCAGAAAAGGAAGAGAGAGCATTTGCTAACTATATCCGTAGCTGCTGCGGAGAGCAGCAGTTAGAAACCAGAGCCGGGGAGCAGAACCTGACAATGGGCAACAACGGTGCGATCGTCCCGACCACCATTGCGAACCGAATCATCAACACAGTGCGTGATATCTGCCCTATTTATGCAAAGGCAACAATTTATCATGTGAATGGTACCCTTAAGATCCCGGTATGGGGAAAGGCTAATTCAACACATGGCATTAAGGTTGGCTACCAGGAAGAATTTACAGAGATTACCGCAGATTCTGGAAAATTCACTAGTATTGACCTGAGCGGATATCTGGTAGGTGCATTAACTCTGATTGGCAAGACGGTAGTAAACAATGCCCAGGTGGATGTAGTAAGCTTTATTGTAAATGAGATGGCGAAAGAAATTGCAGCATTTATTGAAAAAGAACTGCTGATCGGAACCTCTGGAAAAGCCCAGGGCGCTTTGGATGTGGAAAATACAGTAGAGGCTGCGTCTGCTACTGCTATTACCATGGACGAACTGATCACAGTCCAGGCATCTGTAAAGCAGGAATACCAGAAAAATGCTTGCTGGGTTGTAAATCCGGCTACTTTTACAGCCTTCCGCAAACTGAAAGATGGAAACAACCGCTATCTTTTACAGGATGACATCACAGGAGAGTTCCCATACCGCCTGTTAGGAAAGCCTGTATATGTATCTGACTATATGCCGGTAATGGCAGCAAGTGCAAAGACGGTATTGTATGGTGATCTGAGCGGCCTGTCTGTAAATGTTCGCGAAAACATTCAGATCCAGGTGCTTCAGGAGAAGTACGCGACTCAGCACGCAGTTGGCGTAGTTGCATGGCTTGAACTGGACTCCAAAGTTACAGACAGCCAGAAAATGGCTACATTAACAATGAAGGCATCATAAGGAGGTAAAAAGTGAAGGTCAGTGAGCTTACAGTAGAGGATATTGCAGAGTATCTGCGAATAATGCCGGATGATCTGGACGAGGAAGAAAAAAAGACAATGGCCGGGTTCCTGGAAGCTGCAAAAAGCTATGTTAAGTCTTATACAGGACTGACAGAGGATGAGGTGGATGCATATCCGGATATAGTCCCTGCTGTATGCTGCCTGGCAGGAGATTTTTACACCAATAGGGACATGACACCGGCGGTTAAAGGAAGCCCAAACAGGACGGTGGAAAGCATACTGAATATGCACTGCACAAATCTTTTGTAGGAGGATCTTATGTATATACTGGACTCTGGAAGGTTAAGAAAAAAAGTTACTGTATATGGGTATCAGGAAGAGGATTCTTCACTGGGCGGTAAAAAGGTCCGCCTGGTGAAGAAAACCACGGTCTGGGCGGAATTGAAGCCCAGCAGAGGTACGGAGTTTTTGGAATACTACAAAGATGCCAATGCATTGCAATATAAGATTACCATCAGATACAGACAGGACATCACAGAAAAGGATATTTTGGTCTATAACGGGCGGCAGTTTGAAATAAACTCGATCATCAATATAAATGAGGACAATGTAGCACTGGAAATTTATTGTACGGAATCGAAAAATAAGGTGATTTTATGAGTGATACAGGCTTTAAATTTACTGGGCTGGATGAGCTGCAGGAAGACATTGCCAAGTGTGTTGCACAGTATCCGGAAGAAACCTCCAAAAAAATTTACAACCTGGCGGGGCAGTTTACAAAAGAGGTCAATAAAAAGTTTCCAGCAAGTTATGACAGGGGCAAACGGCCGTTTTCAAAGAACTGGAAAAGGGAACGGGATAAAACACAGTTTACGGGTTATACAGTCCGCGTAAATGTAATGAATAAGTCCCCACACTTCCACCTAGTAGAAAATGGACATGTTAAAAAGATTCCAGTATCAAGCTATGCGGCTTATATCCAGAACCGGGCACAGTCATCTAAGGCTGAAACAAGGCAAAAAAAGCCGAGAAAAATTAAGGGTGTCACGTTTAAGATCGAAAACCGGGGATTTGTACCCGGAAAGCATTACTGCGAGCGGACACGTAATGAGTGGCATGAAAAGTATCCACAATTGGTTGAGGAATATGTGGATAAGATGCTAAAGGAACACAAATTATGATTAAAATCACAGAATTGAAGCGAGCCTGTAATGAAGTGGTAAGCCGGACATTTCCAGAAATTAAGGTGTATGGGAATGATACGGTAGACGGATATACAAGACCCGCTTTTTTTACAGAGATCATACCACATGGATATAGCCATGAAAGCAAAAGCTTTTCGCAGAGTGGGGCAACATTTAAAGTTACGTTGCTGGAACAGTCCCATGATGAAGAACTGTGCTTGTCAATCTATGACAAAATAAGGGAAGCATTTGGGATGACACTGCCAGTAGGAGACAGAAAGCTGCTGGTGGGTGAGATGTCCTTTGAGTTTATAGGCGAATATCTTAACATTCTGCAGGTGACGGTTGGATTTGATTGGTATGAACATAAAGAACGCATTGAGGCGGAGCCGGTAGCAGAAACACTGGCGGTATCAATGGAAAAGAAGGGAGATAACTAAATGGGCGCACCAAGCGTAAATATTGCATTTATTGAAAAATCTGCTACAGCGATCCAGAGAGGTGAGCGTGGCATTATCGCAATGCTGCTGAAAGAAAGCGCAGTAACAAAGGCAGACTATACAGTTTACTCAGTGACAGATATTCCAGATACATTATCAACTGCGAATAAAACTGCAGTGGAGCAGGCATTAATGGGCTATCAGACAGCACCAAGAAAGATTCTGCTGCATGTGATTACCAGCGCATCAGTGGAAACCACAGGCTATACCGATGCGCTGACATATTTTGCAACACAGAAATGGGACTATCTGGTTATCCCAAGTGTAGAAACGGATCAGAAAGCGGCAATTGTAGCATCCTGGATCAAGAGCCAGAGAACAGCAGGACTGACATATAAGGCCGTATTGCCAAATTCTGCATCGGACTGTGAGGGAATTGTAAATGTAACAGCCGGATGTGTAAATGGTGATACTGAGTACAGTGCTGAGGATATGTGTGCAAGAGTAGCGGGTATAATCTGCGGAACTCCGCTGACTATGTCCTGTACATATGCACCGCTGACAGAAATGACAGACTGCGACCGTATGAGCGCGTCTGACCTTGATGCAGCCGTGGATGCAGGCAAATTTGTCTTTATGTGGGACGGAGAAAAAGTGAAAGTTTGCCGCGCTGTAAACTCTTTTGTGACTACAACCGGAACAAAAGGTGAAAGCTTTAAGAAGATTAAAGTGGTCGATACTATGGACATGATCAAGGATGATATCCGTTTGACCGCACAGGATTCTTACATCGGTAAATATGCAAACAGTTATGACAACAAGTGCCTGCTGCTTACAGCTGTAAACAGCTACTTTGCTGGACTGATCCAGGATGGTGTGCTGGCTTCCGGAAAATGTGAGATCGATGTAGATGCACAGAGAAGCTATTTTTCTTCCAAAGGTGGTACCGTAGTAGTAGACGGAGAAGAAAAGAAGCTGGAAGAATGCACAGACGATGAGATTAAGCAGGCTAATACAGGAAGTAAAGTATTCCTGAAGGCGGTAATCAGCATCCTGGATGCAATCGAAGATATTGACCTTGATATTTACATCGGATAAGGAGGAAATGGTAGATGAATGGATATACTTCTGACCAGGTGTTTAATGGAGCTTATGGAGAACTTTGGGTTGACGGAGATTACATGGCAGAGGCGGAAGCTGTGAAAGCAGAGGTTAATCTCAGCTATGAATCTATTCCACGCGCCAGAAGTCTTACAGATGGCAAAAAGCTGTCTGGAATTGAAGGTAAGGGCGAAGTGAAGCTGAAAAAGGTAAGCTCTTATGTGACAAAGAAAATGTCAGAAAAGCTGAAAAAAGGTAAAAGTCCTAATTTTACAATTATCAGTAAAATCGCAGACCCGGATGCGATTGGTGCCGAAAGAGTGGCACTGTACAATTGCAAATTTGACAAAATGATCCTTGCAGACTGGGAAAGGAAAAAAGTAGGTGAAGAATCTTATAGCTTTACTTTTGAGGACTGGGAACTGTTGGATACAACAAAGTAGGAGGAAGACTATGGAAAACAATATTGTTAATACACTTATGGAGCTGGATCCGGAGAAACTTGTCCGGAAAACGAGAAAAGAGATTGAAATTAAGAGACTGTCTGATATCATGGGAAAGCCATTTATGGTATCTGTAGCTGCCATTCCTGGTGAGAGATATATGGAGCTTGCCGGTAATATGGTTGATGAAGAGGGAGCAGTGGACTTTGCACAGCTCCACTCCGTAAATGTAAATCTGTCACTTGCTGGAATGGTATCACCGGATATGAAGGATCGGGAACTGCAGAAACACTTCGGCTGCGCAACACCAAAAGACTTGTTAGATAAGTTCTTTAATGGCGGTGAGATTTCAAAGATCGCTGATGCAGTTACAGAACTGAGTGGATATGGTAAAGACAAAAAGAAAAAAGTAAAAAACTCATAAGCACGGACAGGGAAACAAATATTATGTATATCCTGTTCCGTGACAAGGGGTGGAAGCCTTCCGACTATTTTAATCTCCCGATAGGAGAAAAGATAGTAGTGGAGGCTTTTTTGATGCAGGAAAAGGAAGAAAGAAAGACGATAAGAGGAGGGACGTAAATGAGCAGAGTGATAGATGCGATCATACAGTTGACCGATAAATTTACGTCTCCCATGAGCCATACGATTAAGGCAATGACAGAGGCAACCGCTGAAGGCAATCGTATGCGCAAGAGCATTGCCAATGCCGGGAAAACGATCCAGAGCGTAGGTCAGGGAGTAAGCGCTGCGGTAACCATGCCGATCATAGGTGCAGGAGTAGCATGCGGGAAAATGGCTTCTGATTTTGAAAATGGTATTGCAAAGGTGTCCACTATAGCGGACACCTCAGTAATGAGCATAGATCAGATAAAAAGAGCTACTCTTGACCTGTCAAATCAGCTGGGTGTATCGGTTACAGATATCTCAGAAGCCCAATATAATGCCATTTCTGCTGGTGCGGCTACAGAAAAATCACTGGATCTGGTATCAACAGCTGTAAAGGCGGCAAAGGCAGGTTTTACGGATACAGCAACGGCGGTGGACGGACTGACTACAGTGTATAACTCATTCGGTGGGGCTGTGGACTATGAGAAGCTGTCAGATCAGATGTTACAGACACAGAACTATGGTAAAACCACGTTCGGAGAACTGGCATCATCTATTGGACAAGTAACTCCAGTAGCCAACTCCCTAAATGTGTCCACAGATGAGCTTTTTTCCAGTATTGCCATTCTTACAAAAAATGGTATTGCTACAAGCTCAGCGATAACAGGCTTAAAAGCAGCCTATTCTAACATTCTTAAACCGACTTCGGACGCATCGAAAACAGCTAAAAAGCTGGGCTTAGATTTTAGCGCTACCCACTTAAAAGCTGTAGGCTGGGCAAAATTCATGGAAGAGGTCAAGGAAAAGACAAATGGTGATGCGGATGCTATGGCAAAACTGTTTGGATCGGTCGAAGCTTTGAACTCCATGACGGTGTTAGCGGGCGCTGGACTGGATGATTTCAACAACTGTCTGGGACAGATGAACAGCGCTGCAGGCCTGACACAACAGTCTTATGAAAAGATGCTTACGCCGTCAGAACGCTGGCAGATTGTACTGAATAAGATCAAGAACGCCGGTATTCAGGTCGGTGAGAAGTTGCTCCCGGTATTTGAAAAGGTGACGGGAGTAGTAGATAAGGTGGCAGACCGGTTTACCAATATGTCTGATGAACAGGTCAATTCGCTTATAAAGTTAGCAGCTGGAGCAGCAGCAGTAGGTCCGGTGATAATTGCTTTTGGGAAAACAGTGACAGGAGCATCAAAGCTTCTGGGCGTGATATCAAAAGTATCAAAAGCAGGAGGTGTGTTTAAACTTGCATTTGCGGCAATGTCTGGCCCTGTGGGAATTGTGATTGCTGCAATATTTGCTTTAATTGCAGTGGTGATCATAGTTCGAAGACATATGGATGTATTCAAACGGTCACTTGGCAATCTGGGGCCGATATTTCAGAGCGTAAACGGTCACATCCAAAGTATAATTGCTAAATTTAAAGCATTATGGGCGGTTGCTGGACCAATAGCAAAGCAACTGGCACATGTCTTTGCTGTAGGGCTTACAATAGCTATAGGCAAGCTTGTGAATGGTGTTGCAACAGGAATAGATAAGATGGTGACGATTATTGACGGCCTTATGACAGCATTTGGCGGGCTTATTGATTTTATAACCGGCGTATTCACTCTTAACTGGGATAAAGCCTGGCAGGGTCTGGCGACAACGTTTGGTGGAATTGCAGATGTAATTATTGCTACATTTAAAGGCGCTATTAATGGCTTGATCAGTACGATCAATGGATTTTTAGGCGGATTAAATGGATTAAAGATTCCTGACTGGGTTCCTGGTGTAGGTGGTAAAACATTCAGCATGCCACAGATTCCAATGCTTGCAAAAGGAACAAGAAACTGGCAGGGCGGTATTGCTCAAGTAAATGAGCGTGGTGGTGAGATTATTGATCTGCCAAGCGGATCCAGGGTATATCCGCATGATGAGAGTATCAGAAAAGCACGGGCAGAGGGCAAAAAAAATATCAGTTTCCAGATTGCAAAACTGGCAGATCAGATTGTTGTTCGGGAAGAATCGGATATTGATAAGATTGCAGATAGGCTTTTCAGAAAGCTCCAGGCAGCAGCCGGAACCATGGGAGGTGTAAACGTTGGAAATATGGCTTAAAGGTGGAGGCAGCCGGGTAAGAATCCCGGTGCTTCCATCATCATATACAATCACATCAGAACAGGATAATACGTCAGTTACCGTATGCAATCTGGGCGAGGTTACGCTCAGAGGAAAACGCAAACTGCAACAGGTCAGCTTTTCAAGCTTTTTTCCCATGCGTTACGATTCAAGCTACTGTGATGTAAGGGCGAAATCACCGATTAGCCTTGTGAAGAAAATTGAGGCTATGAAAAAAGCGGGCAGTGTTAAATTGATAATCACAGGTATTCTGTCAATGAAAGTTACCATCGAAAGCTTTGAATGGGGAGAAAGTGACGGAACGGGTGATATTGCATACACACTGACTATGAAGGAATACCGTACTGTCAGTATACCGGCATCAACACTCGTGAAAGATTCACCTTCTCAGCCTGATCAAGGAAGTGGTGATAGTGGTACAACTGGAAGAGATCAGCCGGGAACTACCAGCACACAGAGCTATACGGTTAAGTCTGGTGATACATTGAGTGGCATTGCAAGAAAGCTAACTGGGTCCACTAACTGGCAGACAATATATGCACAGAACAAAGATGTGATCGGAAGTAATCCAAATATGATCAAGCCAGGACAGGTGCTGACCATACCGGGGGCGAAAACATGATTTTACAATTGATAAAAATGCAACAGAATGTGGTCTATGACATATCAGAGGCAGTTGAAAGCATATCATGGTCCGGCAGTGTTTTAAGCGCAGTCAGGTCGGTAGAATTTGCCTTGCTAAATGATCCATATGATTCTGGATTGCAGGTACCTGATGTTTGTACTGGCGATTACATATCGCTGTCAGATGAAGATACAGAGCTGTTTTATGGACAGATTTTTGGAATTGAGAGATCCACAGCAATTGGAACGATCACATATACAGCATATGATATGATGAAAAATCTACTGGAATCAAACGGACGATACAATTTTAAAAACAAGACACCTGAGGCTATAGCAGCACAGGTGCTGGCAGATATAGAGGTACCATACAATAACCTGGAAGCAACAGGAATCAACATAAAATCTATAATCTGTGATTCTGTATCGTATTATGACATTATTCTGGGAGCCTATACGCAGGCGTATCGCATGACCGGGAAAAGGTATCTGCCTATGATCTGGCAGCGTGAATTTGGTGTATGGCCTGCGGTGTATACGGTAGGTAATTTTACACTGTCAGATGAGACAAATATCACAGCTGCATCCATATCAGAGAGTATGGACGGGATCAAAAATGTGGTCAAAATTTATAATGACAAGGGTAAGCAGGTTGGCGAGGTAACAGATGAACCCAGTACCTATCTGTTCGGAATCTTTACAGATACTTATGAAGTAGAAAAAGGCGTAGACCCAACTACAGCGGCCAAAAACATGTTAAAAGCAAGTCCGACACAGAATATATCCATAACTGCAATAGGTGATAAAAACTGTTTAAGCGGGTACTCTGTAGCCGTGAAGGATGCAGCCACCGGTTTATCAGGGAAATACTGGATCAAGTCGGACAAACATACATGGGCAGGCGAAACATACACCATGGACCTGGAGTTGTCTTTTGAGCAGCTAATGGATGAGAAAGACATTGAAACAGAGCAGGAAGGGAGCGGTAAATAGTGGATCCTTTTTCGGAGATGATCAGTTTAATGAGAACACAAGGGGCTGCATATAACACTGCCCCCATAATGCTGGCAACCATGACCGGGACAAATACGTGCTGTAGTGGGGATTTACAGATATATGCGGAAGACCTGTATATACCGGATCGCCTTCTGACATCCATGTGTACCAAAGTGAGTGTGCCGGAAAGCCACAAGGATAACAGTAGCTATAATGCACCGCTAAAAGCGGGGGACGTAGTAACGATATATAAATTATCTGATAAAAAATATGTGATATTGGACAGGGTGGTGAGCGGAGGATGAGCATATTACCAACTTTTATGCAGACACAGATTGCATCCAGGACGCAGACAGCTAATGTACTCACGGTACCCAAAGAATACGGCATTGATTTTACAACAGGGCAGCTAACCGGTGAGATTGTAGAAGGCATCGAAGCTATCAAGGTATGGATATGGAATTGCCTGCATACGCAGCGCTTTAGGTATCCGCTTTATTCCTGGGACTATGGTGCTGATCTGGAGCAGTACATAGGGCAGACAGTAACAGAAGAGTTTTTAAATGCAGACTGCGAGGATGAGATCCGTGAGGCACTACAGGTAAATCCGTATATCACTGGGATTGAGGATTTTCAGGCAACATTTGAAAATGGACGTTTATCACTGTCATTTACAGCAGTGACAAAATTCGGAAATACGGAGGTAGATTACGATGTATGAAGATAAGACGTATAGCGCACTGCTTCAGGATGTGTTGAATGAAGTTAGTGCAGGAGTGCAGACTGGTGAGGGATATCTTGTCTATAATGCATTATCTGCGTTAGCGTATGAGCTTGAAAAGGTATATATACAGATGAACTACATCATGAACCAGAGCCACGCAGATACTGCAGATTTGGAAGAACTGGTAGAGATTGCAAAGGACCGTGGCATTTACCAGAAAAAAGCTACAAATGCGTATGTGAAAATTAAAGGAAATACAACGATTCCAATCGGTACACGTTTTTCGCTTAAGTCCTTTAACTATAAAATTGTAGAAGCTATCAATGAAGTGGCGTATACATATAAGGCTATGTGCGAGGAGACAGGCACAGGGCCAAACAACCTGACCGGTGAGCTGATAGCCATTGATTATGTAGATGGACTTGAAAAGGCAGAGATAACAGAAGTATTGATAAATGGTGAGGAAGACGAGTCTCGAGATGCATTGTATGCGAGATATCTGGCAAGTTTTACATCAGAGAGTTTTGGCGGCAACATCGCTCAGTATAAGCAGTATGTTAATGCTATTGCAGGAGTGGGTGGATGTAAAGTACAGCCGGTATGGAATGGCGCGGGTACTGTCAAGGTGGTGGCAATCAGTTCAGAGCATGGAGCGTGCTCTGAATATCTGGTACAGCAGATCCAAACTGCTGCTTGCCCAACACAAGGAAGTGGCTATGGTTTTGCACCGATAGATCACGATGTCACGGTAGTATCTGTAGATGCGGTAAAAGTCAATGTCACAGCAAAGCTGTCATATATGAGCGGATACAGCTGGAGCAGCTTAAAAGATACAGTCACAGCAAAGATATCAGAGTATCTGAAAAGCCTGGCTGCAGTATGGGCAGACGGAGATCAATCAACCAAAACTACAGTCTATGTTGCTAAGCTACAGGCGGCCGTCCTGGATGTGCCAGGAGTGGTAGATATCACAGATACACAGCTTAATGGAGCAACGGGCAATCTTATCCTTGATTGGGATCAGATCCCAGTAGTAGGTGAGGTGAGTGCTGCATGATAGATACAATCAGGTACTTCCCACAGCATGTCGCTAATATCGAAGAATTTAAGCGGATAGCTGCGGTATATGATAAAAAGCTGCAGGTGGTTTGGGATGATCTCAGTCAGATGCAGACCAATAAGCGTTTTGACGATATGGACGAAGAAGAGTGCAGCAAATGGGAACAGATGCTTAAGATTAAGATCACAGGTGAGGAAACATTAGGAGACCGCCGCCGGAATATCAAAGGAATCTGGGCTTCCGGACTGCCATATACGGCACGAAAGTTTAAAGAGGTTTTGAATGCTATGGTTGGACCGGAATACTATTTGTTGGATATTAACCAAGCAAATAAGACATTAAAGGTTGATTTAATGTTAGATGTGATCATGAAAGACACATACATTTACAACCTGATGCGTGCTATGGCTCCGGCAGATATGATAGTAACGGTATCCATAGTGTTTAACAGGAATAGAGCATTTAAAGGATATACTAATGCAGACTTGAAGAAATACACAAACCATGAATTGAAAACGTCTACGATATTTAAGCAGGAGTTTAATACAAATAAGCACCTGGGGCAGTACAGGAACAGTGAGCTTGCATCCTACATGGAGGTTGCACTCATGACCCAGAGAGTAGGAGGCTGACATGGCAACAAAAACAGAAATCTATGAACTTCGGAAGAAAGAAGAAAACGACTTCTACAATGTAGAAGATTTTAATAACAATATGGACACGTTGGAAAAAGCACTGACAGAATTTGACGATACCGGGACGGCAGAAGGTGTAACAAGCTTCCCGGAAATGCTTACTAAGTTGGTGACAGGAAACAAGTTAGCTATTACACTGAAAAATCTTAAAGCAGGTTTGCAGTTTGTCCTGCACGCCGGATCCATAGTAAATAACTGCGTAACGGATAATGCAAATCTGCCTGTATCGGCGGCAATGGCGAAATCTTTACAGGATCAGATCAATCAAGCAAATAGTAATATTGGCAAAGCTGTGTACTCATCAGATTTACTTGGTGGAAACACAACGGGTGTCTTTATTTGGTATAATGGCGCAACGGCAAACACACCTTATAAAGCTGGACTTACAAGTGCAACAGAAGGTGTGTGTTTAAAAATGGAGGATTTGGCAGGATATCTATCAATTTATGCTTTTGTTAAAGGTGGTTCAGAAATTTTTGTATATGTTAAAAACCCAACAACCGCAGGAAAATGGGAAAAAATGATTTAGGATGTTGGAGTATATTAACTCCAATTCACCCATGTTCCAGCTGCTTTGTATCTGATTTTGAACGTATTTGTGTTTAAAGATAGAGCACACTGTAGTAGCGTGTCCTCTTTTATATTTCCCGTAGCAATTAGCATGGCGTGATCGTTTGTAAAAGGTATGTTTCCGCTAATCGAACTCACATTGTATGTATTAATCCAAAAAATTCCATGAGTAATAGAATCAAGATTTATATTATCCCTGTATGCTGCATATGAAGATACATAATCACTATTTGAAGGAAGAGAAAAAATAAATTGAAAGGAGAAAAATAAATGGAAAAAATTAAAATCACAGGATCTGATGATATATATCAGATCCAGAGTATCAGAAAATCTGCGGAACATGTTCTGCAGATTATTTTTTGCGATGCTATACCAGCATCATGGGATGGAAACATCCAGATATACACTGCTGGCGGTATATTAGCCACTACGCTGACCGGATGGACTACTGTATATCGTGATGAGGGCCAGACAGTGTATTTGTCAGATGATGGCAGCGTGTACATACCGCCAGCTGATCCGGAACCTGTCACTCCACCAGAGCCATATGTACCGACACTTGCGGAACTGCAAGCAGCCAAAAAGCAGGAGATTAGCCGGGCATGCGAGCAGACTATCTATTCCGGTGTCAGCGTGACTCTTGCAGACGGATCTACAGAACATTTTGCATTGACGGAGCATGATCAGCTCAACTTGTTTGGAAAGCAGGTACAGCTTGACGCCGGGGCGGAGCAGATGGAATATCATTCGGATGGCCAGCCGTGCCGGTACTACAGTGCCGCAGATATGCAGACCATCATCACCACGGCCATGTGGCATGTAAGCTATCATACAACCTACTGCAATGCCATCAATATGTGGATCAGTGGTGCGCAGACAGTAGAGGAAATCCAGCAGATCTTTTATGGCGCTGATGTGCCGGAGCAGTACCAGAGTGAGGTACTCAAAGCATACCTTTTACAGATAGCAGCTATGACGGAAGATGGTGCAGACAATGCAAAGACTGCTTAATAAGTATCTGTTCCTGGCTGACATGGGCGGTGTGATTTACGTGCTTATCGAGCTGATCTGGCGTGGTTGGAGCCACTGGACCATGTTTATTCTGGGCGGCCTGTGTTTTATCTATCTAGGCCTTATTAACGAGATTATGAGCTGGGATACGCCGCTTTGGCAACAGATTCTGATAGGTACAGCGGGAATCACTGCGCTGGAGTTTTTAATCGGATGTATCGTCAATCTCTGGCTCGGTTGGGGTATCTGGGACTACAGCGGTATGCCAGGTAACATCCTGGGACAGATATGTCCGCAGTATATGTTGCTGTGGATACCAATCAGCTTGGCTGGTATCATCCTGGATGACTGGATCCGGTACAGAGCTTTTGGAGAGCAGCGGCCACGATACAATGTAGGACTGACACAGCAGAGCAAATTGATTATCTGGATGCCAGCATAAGAGAGGAGATGAAAGAAATGGATACATCACAGGTTGTCATTGCAGTGATCGGGTCAAATGCGCTTTTTACATTTATCCAGTTCTTGATCGGTCGGCATGACAAAAAGAAGGAAAAACAGTCAGATGAAACGAAGGGTATGAGGGATATGATCCTTGGACTTGGTCATGATAAACTGCTGTATTTGACTGATAAGTTTGCTGAGCGCGGCGGAATCACCCAGAAAGAGAGACGCAATCTTAAGTATTTGTATGATCCGTATGTACGTCTTGGCGGCAACGGAGATTGTGAAGTTGGATACGAGACATGTGAGAAGCTTCCGACATTGACGGATGATGAGGCCATGCAATTGGATGGCAGAATGAAACGGCGGGAATATGGTATAGAAGAAAGAGAGGCATAGATATGGATTTTGGAATTGGAAGCGTAACAGCAATCACAGCAATTTGTTACCTGGGCGGCATGGCTTGTAAGGCAACCACTAAGGTCAAGGATGAGGTTATCCCGGTAGTATGTGGAGTGACCGGTGGTATCCTGGGGGTGGCCGGTATGTACCTTATGCCGGAGTTTCCAGCAACGGATGTAATCAACGCTGCAGCCATTGGCATTGTATCCGGGCTGGCAGCAACCGGAGCACACCAGGTCATCAAACAGGCAAGCAAGAAGTAGAAGGAGGTGATCCAGATATCTCCCATACCAGATGGGTAAAACTGGAAAGTTGCACCGGTACAACATGCCCTGAGTTATCCTCAGGGCTTTTTATAGTTAGGAGGATTTATGAGGAATATATCATTATGCCACCCGCGTTTACAAAAAATAACTGCTGTATGGATTAAAGCTTGCGCAGCGGAGAATATCACCGTAGCCATTAGTGAGACCCTGCGCACTGCTGCAGAGCAGGATGCCCTTTATGCTCAGGGACGTACAAAACCAGGAAATATCGTTACCAATGCAAAAGGCAGTACCTACAAGTCACAGCATCAGTGGGGTATAGCGTTTGATTTTTACTTAAAAATGGATGTAGACGGAGATGGCAAGATCTCCGATGATGCCTACAATGACAGTAAAGGGCATTTCAAACGCGCTGCAGAGATTGGCAAAAAACTTGGGCTTGCCTGGGGAGGTGACTGGTCCAGCATTGTAGACAAACCACATCTGTATCTGCCTGACTGGGGAAGCACACCAACGCTACTCATTCAACAGTTCGGAACTCCCGAACAGTTCATGAAGACCTGGGTACCAGAGCAGGTAAAGACCGGTTGGCAGCAGGAAAACGGAGGCTGGCGTTTCTATTTAAAAGATGGATCTGGGAAGTATGTTTCCAATGACTGGTACAAAGACGGAGAACTCTGGTACTGGTTCGATGGTGCCGGCATGATGGTTCATGATGTCTGGTATCAATACAAAGGGACTTGGTACTATCTCGGTTCTGATGGTGCCATGGTAAGAGGGTTACAGACCATCGGTGGCAAATGGTATTACATGAATCAGGACGGTCGCATGGCAATCGAACCAGTTGTACTTACTCCTGATCAGGACGGGGTCCTTCATTATCCAGGCATTGCCAAATAGCACTATTTTCTGTACTTTCTGGGGTGGTAGAAACAATAAAAGAAATCTGATACCATAGTTCATATCTACAAAAGAAGGGAGCTTAGTTATGAGCGAATGGTTAAAAAGAAACACAAAAAGAATTGAAATGAGGCTACCGCAATCCCACTGGCTTTAGACGGTGGGTTAAGGTAGCCA
>OJOT01000599.1_pt1 | contig 20620 bp, 16 predicted proteins | sample 1598261 | NCBI WGS metagenome assembly OJOT01 (sample SAMN03922468, study PRJEB24848) | human gut metagenome | isolation source: stool sample | host: Homo sapiens | place: Germany | collected 2010-11 | reverse complement strand
AACTCCCTCAATATAAGTTTGTGTTGGTGATAAATGACACCGAAGAAAACATAAACAATTATTTGGCAGCCAATAAATTACATGATTTAACGGGGGTAAATCTGACGATTTATCCACGCCAAGCGGATGTCACCTCTTTTTATAACACAGCTACCATCGTAATCGTATTGACCAACCCACGGCAAGCGGTAGAGACATTCGGACTGACGGCATTGGAAGCCATGAGTGCCGGTTTGCCGGTAATCGTGCCGACACAAGGAGGGATAGCTGAGATGGTGGAAGATGGCAATAACGGATACAAGATAGATGTACAGGAATTGGATGCCGTTGGCAAACACATTTGCGTATTGTTGGACAATAAAGAGTTGTACATCCGTATGGCAAACAACGCATTACTGTTTTCTGCCGGTTTTGACAGCGAGAAGGTTGTCACGAAATTAACCCCAATAATAAAGATTTGAGCATGGATAATTTGCAAATCATTTCCCGCCAGAATGATGTGACCCCATTCTATAACGAAGCCTCCATTGTACTTAATCTTTCCGACAAACAACGGTTTGTAGAGACATTCGGCTTGACGGCATTGGAAGCGATGAGTGCCGGACTGCCGGTAATTGTACCGACGGAAGGAGGAATAGCCGAAATGGTGGAAGACGGGGCAAACGGATATAAGATAGATGTGCAGGATTTAGATAGAATCGATTGTATGATAGAAGAGATATTCCAAGATAAAGATCATTACATTCGTATGGCCAACGAGGCAAATCAAGTTTCTTTAGGTTTTAAAGAGTCTGTAATGATTGAGAAAATCCTCACGATTTTAAACAGATAGGCAATGGTAATCGGGAAAAACACAAATGAAGCGAATCTTCTACAACTGGCTGAAGATTTTAAGAATGGGAAAAGGATGGTGCTATTTCTTGGTGCCGGAATAAATCTTGGTGATAGAACCAGTATTGAAGGCTGCAAAGAAATAGACTTGAGTTGGAATGGGCTGTTGAACGGACTATTTTCAGAAGCCTTTTCATTACTTTCTATCGGGAAAGGATTGTCTTCTGAAGACAGATATATCATGCAGAATTTGATTTGTGATCCGAATAAGAAAGAGGCATTGAAAGGATTCTCGGAAGAAAGTTGGGAATGCTTGCGCTCATATGCATCTTTTGAATTCCCGCCATTAGTGCAAGCTTCCATTATCAAGTCTGTCCTAGGGAATAACTACATTGATTCCATACGAAAGCACTTGTACCAACAATGTGACAAATATATAATGCGAAAGATATTTTTGAAATACTACGGACTAAACTCAAATCTTTCCGGTACGGGCAAGAGTAGACCTTTTTATTCTTTGTATCAATTGGCCCGGTTGATAATCTTGCATCATCCGATTATAGCAGTGGTTACCTATAATTTTGATAAGTTCCTTACGATAGCCATTGATATATTAAGGGAAAACAAGGAGGAGTTCTTTACTGAAAAAGAAATGGAGAGGGTTCGTCAGGATAGAACGGTGGAAGATGTATTTGGATCTTATAGCCATTCTTCACAGGAAAGGGACGTACTACCCATTTACCATATACATGGTCTGATACCGCCGTATAATGAATACCTTCCCGTGAAAGACAATGAAATCGTATTGTCTATGGAAGAATTCTATGAGAACACCCAGAACGTGTATTCCTGGCAGACTGCGACCCAGCTACATTTTTTATGCCATTTCACTTGCTTGTTCTTGGGCTCGTCCCTGACAGACATCAATACGCAACGAATGATTCATTATGCAAGCAAGATTGGTAACGATGATAAGATATACTATTTGCATGCCGTCTCGAAAAGCATGAAAGAAAAATTAAGCGAGAAAGAATACATGAGTTATCTTGGTCTAATGAACCTTAAGGACACGTTCTATACACAATATGGGCTTACTCCTATTTTTGACAGGAACGGGTATAACCATTTATATGATACGATTTTAAATTTTGTACTATGAAGCAGTATGATAATATACAAAAAATCTCAACAGGAATTAGCGGGTTGGATAAAATCCTGTTGGGTGGCTTACAATTGCCTATGTATAGTTCTAGTGTATCCCGAAACGATAAAACGCAAGGCATAATCATTACACTAAAGGGTTGTAAAGGCACTGACAAAACAATGCTTGCCATGCAAGTCATGCATGGTATAACCAAATCATTAAGGCGTTACAATGGTGAGGATGCTTTATTGGCTCCGGCCTTCTACTCTTTGGATAAGACGCATGATCAACTAAACGATATCCTTCTGGATTTTATCATCTCCCAGTGTACACGAAAGATGATTAAGCTCAAACAAGATTTGCGTAAGGATTCCCAATATAATAACAGCTTGTTTGCGGACATCATATTTAAAACCGACCAAAAAGTATATACCAGCCAGGAACAGTGTGATAACACACCGCTACTACCGGATGACCTTTGTGCCCGTATTGATAAATATATCTCTGAAGGTATTGTCTTTTACAATATCCGTACGAACTCGTTGCATTTTAGGACAGCACAGTCGAAAGACACCCAAACCAATATGCTGTTTGAAAGAAAGTATAATCTTATTCATCAATATCTCAGTGATGTAAACCGATTTTCCGGTGACTATACCAAAATAGATGATTTCCGGAATGATTTCTTTGACGTGGAATTCAATTCCACAGAAGCGGATGATGTCCACGATAATTTTATCTATACCAGAACACCTGCCCATAGACTAACTCAAATAATATCAAAAATTCAAGAACGACAAAATAAGGGAAAGGACGAAAAAGAGACAAGAATAATCCCCTGTACGGTAATAGATGGCATTTCACAAGTCAGGAAACAAGAATTGGAAGGCTTCGAGATCTCTTCCATCGAACGTTTGCTCCGCGACACATCTTTGGTCTCCGTCATTGTCATAGATGACGTGGAGGAGGACATGTTTCATTCTGACATATCCATAGAAATGCGAAGAGTGGAGAATGATGAGGTAAATTATACAACCCATCAATTGCGAGTAAACAAGAGTGTCTTTCAAATGACCGCATACGGTTGGCATCAATATAAGAAGCGGGATTATGGTATAGAGGTATATCCCAGTTCTCATTTGTTGCTTCATCAAAAGCGATATTTACCACAATCCATCATAAATACCAAAAATGGAATCCTGGACCGAAACTATTTGCAATATCTGGATTTCAGCAAAGATTGTGATGAAAAGGAGCAGTATGTGGATTATGATAAAAGAAGAGTGATTGAGGAATACAACAGACTAAGATATTTATATGTGAGCCGTTTTTATAAAGCCCTGTCAACGCCGGATGATGTATTAGGCTATCTACTTGCTCAAAAGAATACAACTCCTGATGGGAAAACAATAGCCATTATTGGCTATCCTAATACGTTTAAACGATTCTTGGCGATAGGAAGTAGTTTTTGTGCGGCAAGAAAGGGTTACCATACACTTTTTCTTACATTTGATCGGCTTTCGTCCAATCTGTTACAACAGATGCAATGTCCCGCGTTCGTTTCAATGGAAAAGACATTGCCTTGTGTTGAGGGGATAACTGACGAACAGGATGAAAAGATTGTCAACTATACCAGTGTCGGTACCGGACAATGCTCCCTATCCTGCCCATATAATTGTTCGCTAAAGAAATGTAAACGATGTTATGATTATCTTCATGTATTCAACGTAAATATGGGTTGCATTTCAGCAGATGAACTGTTATATTATCTGGAAGAGCAGTTGGAAATCTATTTTGATAAACAAGGTAGTAAAATTAAGCGGATCATTTTTGATGATTTGCAAAAAGTAGACTTTTGTTTCCCTCTGTTGAAAAGCAACGACCTGTTCTTTGCCGCATTAAAAAACTTTTGCCAGAAGAAGGGTGTTGACTTGATGATTCTTTGTGATAAGAAAGCCGGACTGGTCGATGAATTGATCTCCCTGTCTGAAAATGTAATATGCATGTGTAGGGATAAAGACCCTCGTAAAGTTACCTTTTTAATTGAAAAGTTTGCTGGCAATATTCTTCCCAGTCAAATTTATGAAATCACTACAACCCATATATATGATTTATTTGAATGTGATTTTTCGAATTGTCGATTAACAGTTCCGGACAACATCGAAGAAATTGGCTCGATGACCGATTTCTGGAATGATTCTTGGAAAGATGGTTGCCATAAAGAAAATCATATGGGAAATGTCCCCAAAAAAGAATCTTCTGAGGAATGAGCTGCCGTGTTCAAAATGCGGTTAAAACGATTCTGATTACACGGACAGGATATGGCTTTCCTATTCGTTTCTGCTATTTCCATTTTGCCATGGTCCTTTAGAAATTTTATTGAGGTCATGTATAGGAGGATATTTGTTAGTAAAAACGACTTTCATCAAACGCTTATTATCGAACGACTCTATTAGAACTGGTAGAAAATAATTTTATTGGCATGAATTCGATTTTTGTTTATTTGTTTACCCTTTGGGCTATTCCGCATTCTTTCTTTATATCAAGAATACTTTTATCCACGCAGGCAGATGATAATGTTACCCTGAAATATCAACAGTTTGTCCGTGAAGAAGCAAAAGAACACAGACTGTTCCTTGAAAATTCCTTTGATAAATTGCTCCTGCTTATTTCAGGCGGAACATTTCTATTCGGTACCATTCTCACATGGATGAACTACAGAACAAAGGATGACATTACTACAGCAGTGAATAAAAAATTCAACGAGCAAATTGAAGCACTCTTAGGGACAAAATTCGATGAACTGCGAACTAATTTGGATTATCAGGATAATGAGCTAAAAAAGAAATTAGAAACCGCAGACAGACTGATTTTAGAATTGTCCGCCAAGATTTCTCAAACAACTCTCTCCGGCATTGAAGGAACAGAAATCAGATATTCGCAGAGACATTTTTCTTCGGTAGAATCTGATATCAACCAAATCTTATGGGTTGATGACATGCCTGATAATAACAAACGGATAATAAATATGTTTTCACAGGACAATGTTTTTTTTGATCTTGCGAGAACTACAGTTGAAGCGACTAAGAAACTTGCAAAAAATGATTATATAATGATAATTTCAGACATGAAAAGGGATAATTCTCCAGATGAGGGGTTAAAGCTTCTCAAATTGAGAAATGAAAAATATCCCACAGTTCCATTTGTCATTTATTCGTCTTCCAGATCTTTAGCAGGTTATGCTCATACGGCAAAGAATGAAGGTGCTACTCTTATTACGACTAAGGCAATCGATCTTTTAGGTTATATTCAGTCTTTAATAGGAAAAACGTAAGTCATTCAATCAGGACTTAAGAAAATATAAGGTCACACAGCGAAGTATTAGCAGAGTGGGAAGATGCGGACGTTTAGGCAACATCCGTTACTATTCTAGCAAAACAGACCAAAAATAAATATGTCTCAATGACTGGCGGAGTGCCATCGTGAGAACCTTATCGCAAGAATTGAAAGGAGAAAATAGGGATGCAATCGCAAACAACCTGATTTCAATGAAGCGGCAACTAAAAGATATCTATATATAACCTGACTCAGAATCAAATTCTAAATGAAGCAAGTAGCTATCGTGGGCATACAAGGCGTGCCCGCAAAATATGGCGGCTTCGAGACTTTGGTGGAGAACATTATCGGTGATAACTGTTCTCCGGAAGTTCGTTACACCGTCTTTTGCAGTGGCAAGGATTATGCCACCCGTCTGAATACTTATAAGAATGTCCGACTGAAATACATTCCTTTGTTCCATGCAAACGGAGTGCAAAGTACACCTTATGACATTCTTTCAATGCTGAAATGTTTGCATGGATACGATACAGTGGTGATATTGGGTGTAAGCGGATGTATTTTCCTGCCGGTATTTCGGTTACTGTTTCGCAAGCGTTTGGTGGCAAACATCGACGGACTGGAACATCGGCGTGCCAAATGGGGCAAATTCACCAAATGGTTCCTGCGTACCAGCGAGGCAATGGCTGTCCGCTATGCCGATGTGGTGATTGCCGACAACAAGGGTATTCAGGATTATGTGAGGGAGACCTATCATAAAGAAGCGGTTTTGATAGCCTACGGGGGAGACCAGGTGCTGAGAAATATATCAGAAGAATGGCAGATGGAAATCCTGCGGAAATACGGGGTGACACCAGGCAACTATGCAGTTAGCGTATGCCGGATAGAGCCGGAGAACAACAGCCATGTAATTTGTGAGGCATTTGCCTCCGGCGGAAGGGACATCGTGTTTGTAGGAAACTGGGAACGGAGCGAATATAGCCGTGGATTAAAACAGAAATACGCTGAATACAGCAATATACGAATGGTGAATGCGGTATATGACTTGGACGAGTTGTATGCGCTGCGTAATTGGTGCTGTTGCTATGTTCATGGGCATAGTGCGGGCGGTACCAATCCCTCTTTGGTGGAGGCGATGTTTTTTGGAAAGCCTGTTTTGGCGTATGATGTGGTATATAATAGGGAAACCACGGAAAATAAAGCCTGCTATTTTAAGACGGTAGAGGAATTGACGGAATTAGTATGCAGGAAGACAATAGATGGTGTGGCAATGAAAGAGATTGCCATGAGGCGATATACATGGAAATACATTGCGGAACAATATGAAATATTGTACTAAAGAAATATATAAGAATAAAAAAGATTGACAATGAGGAGAAAACGGTATTGGGGGGTGGTTGTATTGCTGTTGCTACCGGCTTTAAAAGCTTTGTCGCAGGCACCGGTCAGCCCCAAGGTGGAATTGTTTGCAGGGGCGGAATTGCATTATCGGGATATCTTCTACACGAAGATGTACGAGGTTTTGGTGAACCTGACTCCCAGTGTGAAATGGCACATCGGCAACCGGTGGCAATTGGCCGCTCAGGCCATAATCCCTGTTTATAATGATTATGGGAATCGGTATAAGAAGGTACGCCTGAGTATGGCAGTGCTGTCTAAGGAATGGGACTGGAACGGTTCGCAATTCTTGAAAGTGAGCGGTGGACTGTTTGGACGGGAACGCTATGGGCTGGATGTGAAATGGATGTATCCGATTAACAGATGGCTGGCATTGGACGCACAAGTGGGTGTGACGGGCTTCTGCTCGATGGCTGTAGATTGGGAATGCAGCAAGATGGAGCGAGTGACGGGACAAGCCGGAGTGAACGTCTATCTGGAAAAGGTGAATACGGAATTTCGGCTGCACGGTGGCCGGTATCTTTATGAAGATTATGGCGTGACGGCCGAAGCCATGCGTCATTTCAAGCATTGTACGGTAGGCCTGTATGCCCAATACAGTGACCAAGACAAAGAGAACGGAGGTTTCAAGGTCATCATGATGATTCCACCCTACAAGCGGAAAGCCCGTAAGGTGATGGTACGTCCGGCTTCCAATTTCAGGTTGACTTACGACATTCAGGGACAGCCATACGCTGTGAAGATGTACACCACCGATCCGGAAGAAAATGAACGCGAAGGACATTACGACCGCAACCGTCTGCAATGGGGTACCAATCGGATGGAACCGGACTTCACCAACAAGGAAGGAGGCAGACCATGAGACAAATTGCAATTCTTATAATCGGTTGCCTGTTTCTCTTCGGAAGCGGACAACTCTTGCACGCCCAACAATATACGGGCATGAGCGGACTGATCCATGTACCGAGCGGAGAAATGGATGAGGCCGGAGAGGCACGTGTCGGTGCGCATTTTCTGAACAAGGAATTCACGCCGGACAGAGGATTCAATTATGAGGGAAAATACAATACGTTGAGCCATTATCTGAGTGTCACTCCTTTCTCATGGCTGGAAATCGGCTATACCTGTACTTTGCAGAAAGGACGTGCAATTGATAATGACGGACAAGTTCAGGAAGGCAGGCCTAAATTGCGCTTCAAGGACCGTTACTTTTCCGTCAAACTTCAGCCTTTGAAAGAGGGGAAATGGTGGCCGGCCATTGCCATAGGTGCCAATGACCCATACGGTACGGACAGCAAGACCGGAACCGGAAAGGAAGGTGAAAGCCCAAAGAGCGGTGACGGGAAAAGCCAGTATTTTTCTAATTTCTACATTGCCGCCACCAAGCATATCGGCTTGAAAGGGCACAGCATCGGTTTCCATGTGGCTTATCGCCATTGGAAGCGTGACTATAACAGCAAGTGGAACGGTCCAGTGGGCGGTATCACTTATCAGCCCTCTTTCCAAAAGAACCTGCGTGTGATAGCCGAATACACTGGTGATGACGTGAATGTAGGTCTTGACTGGAAGCTGTGGAAACACCTGCTGATACAGTCCTCCCTGCAGAACGGGAAATACTTTTCCGGTGGCGTATGTTTCTGCATCAACTTGTTGTAGATAACAAAATTACAAATACCATAAAAGACACGACTGATTTATACAAGGACATCAACGGAAATGGAATAAAGCGACTGGATGTATTTATAGACCGTTATACTTTATTGCTAGGCATTCATGTCAAATATGTCATATTCATTTTACTCCTTTTGATCTTGTATATGTTGAGCGATACGGATTTTTTCTGCCGCCATCCATTCTTCCATGCCATTGGTTGTCAATGCAATTCTGGTGCTGTCATGTTCAAAAGCACGGAATGTGCCTGCATAAGGTTCAATCAAAATGTCAGAATTGTGACAATTACGGTCATTCTCATTATATTCTGCATTATAAAGTGGATATACGTATGTCAAATAAAACAGATGGTGACCGCTTGTTTCCAGTTTTTTACCAGACTTGAAATCTATACCTATTATAAACACAAGTCGGAAAGGCTTCATGAAAAGAAAAGGGAGTTAGAACAGGAAAAATGAAATCGGAATTTTATTACGCCGAGTTGAAAAGGCAAATCAATGAATACCATGAGAACGGGAAGCCGGAAAAGACGCAGGGAAAGAGCCTGTTTGACAAATTGAACAGCCACTGTCTGAAAATAGTCCTTTTAAGCAAAGAGCTGGATGACCTTTCTGTCGCAATGGAACGGACAGAAAATGAGATGCATGGATATAAGTATGAAATCGACAGTTACGGATCGGAGATTGAAAATGCGATAAGCTTATTCAGTTTCAAGGAGAAGCGGAATACAGTCTGTGAACCGGACAGAATCCGGATCAAGATGTTGTTCAAATTACTTGGAGCGCAACTTCTATATACCGTAGAGCCATAAACTTATGACAACAGAAGACCGTTACGGAAATCCATTCGACAGGTACTCCTCACGCACCAGACGCCTGAATTACCACCTTCCTTTCTGGCAGCATGGCCAGAAGAGCCACAAACACGGCATGAATGGCGCATTCATCGGTCGTGAGGACATCCTGTACCGTCTTAGGAACTGGATCCTGAGCAAGTCGCAGAGCGGTTCTTTCCTTGTGGCAGGCTATAGAGGAATGGGAAAGACATCCTTCGTGGAAAAGGCTCTCTATAATATCACTCGCCAAAGAAGAAGGAGCAGCCGGATTGAGTTTTTGTTCATGCTGATGCATCTGCTGACGATGCTCGTAACCTATCTGCTTTGTTTCAGACCCATGGATTTCAAGAGAATTGATTGGATTACAGGAAGTTTTATCGCAGGACTTGCATTGATATTGCTGTTGTCCGTCGGAATTGTATTGTATATAAAGAAGTACCATATCCGGTATGTATGCAATTACTTGTCTTTCGGGATGGGGCTTGTTCTATATACTGTCCGAAGGGAGGTGAAAAAAGTGGAACGTCCCTTGGATATCCTCCGGCTGCTGAAGAAATGCGCTTCGGAATGCCTGTCAAGATTGAGACGGCTCAACCGGGAAGACAGGAGCAGGCTGAACAAGACTCTTTTCAATGATTTCCGCAAAAAATCGTTCAGGCGCATAGCCATCCACATCAATCTCGGTCATGAGATATTGACGGAAAGGGACATCCTCTGTCTGATAGCGAAGCGCATACAGAACGAGGTGGAGAATTTTGTATCCAACAAGCATACCTATCTTATACCGGCTTACTCGTATATACTGGTGTGCTGCCTGCTGGCAGGCATCCTTATTCGCGGATTAGTGAACGGTGTGTTTGATATTGTATATGACGTTTATTTGGATGCGGGCCAAACGCTTCGACAGGCGCATTCGTTCCTTGCATTTCTCAATGATGTGTCCCATGCAATCTTCGGCGAATATAAGACCCTTTCCTCCTTGCTTGTCTTTCTCTCGGTTTATGCCTGCGTTTACCGGTCGTTGATGTGCACGTTCCGCTTTATTCCCGGTGTCAAGCAGTTTGTCAACGTCAGACGGCGGTTGCGTATCTTGAACGCAAGGATTGACACGGTCATAGATGAGGAATCTGCCCCGGTCGCTGAAACGAATTCAGGTTTCGTCAACATCTCCCTCGGACGCAGGACGAAATGGAACTATCCAATGGCCGGTGTACGGGAGATAGAGTGCGAGCTGATTGACATACTAGAACATTTCAACCGGGTGGTCAGTTCCTACACCCTAAATTTCATCATTATTTTTGACGAACTGGACAAGATAGACCCGGAGTCTGTCTCCAAAATCCAGGGGGAAGACCTTGAGGACGCGACGTACGAAAACTCGTCCAACGGCTTCTCGGGGGATCTCGGTTCCAGACGCAGGAAGGAGAATGTGCTTAGGCTGTTGGCCAACATGAAACATTTCATTTCCACCGCCCGTGCCAAATTCATATTCATCTCCGGCCGGGAATTGTATGATGCCTATCTCGCCGGCCTGTCAGACCGCGAGTTCGCCATCAGCAGCGTGTTTGGCGGTGCCATCTACGTCGAGAGCTTCCTTACCTCGAACCGTGCCCAGATGAACGTGACCTCCATGACGGAGCAATACATATGCAAGATGCTGCTCCCGGAAAAATATTTGCGGGACAAGATGACGGAACGCTATTACAGGTATGGAGCGACCACGTTGGAAGCTCCCTCCTTGAGATGGTATTACAAATACCTGTACGAGCTTTCCGGGAAAAAAGGAAAGGGAAGAGCGGATGAATGGGAAATAAACGGAAGCATCATATTCCTGCACTATTTCTCCACTTACCTGACCCATATCAGCAACGGTTCACCCCAGAAAATCCAGTCGTATTTCAGGATGTATATCCGAACGGCGGACAACCTGTATCGCAAGGGAAATTCCAATCCCAGGATATTCGGGATATCCTCTCCGGTAAAGAAGCCGGACCGTACCTACGTGCTTACATTCAATTACGTCAACCAGCGGAAAATTGCTTTCATTTTCTATATGGCCTATCCGATCATGCAGGCCATTATCAACAATGCGACCCTGCACGGTGACAAGATCCTCATTTCAGCCTCGTTCCTAATGAACCATATCTACAAATACCACAGCTACAGTTTCTCATGGCGTAATCTGGAACAGGCCCCGGAGTTGCTGGAGGTGTACCGTACACCGGAACTGCGGTCATTCATACACTCCATCCTTTCCTTCATGGTGCATACCCACATGAGCAATATATTTTCCGGTTTGTACAATTTCAAGTTCAGGAAAAGCATAGCCAATGAGATAGCCATATTCTCCAAGCACTCCGAGGAGGTGTCCGCATTTTCAATTTCACTCTGGACGAGTCCCTGTCGGTGAAGAGGCATTACGCCCGGTTGATGAACCATTATACCTGCCTGCTGAACCGTTCCAACTCCCGAAATAGTCATTACAGCATCCTGTTGTCCAGAATCCACCAGGTTCTCGGAGACTTGCAGATGACGGACGAGAATTACTTGGAGTCGGCACTGGAATACAGGAACAGCATTGTCTACCTGAAAGAACTGTTATATGAGGACAGATTCCCCGAATTCGACGCATCGGGCGATGTCATGCTGCCGTTAATCCGTAACATGCTGAAACTCGGGCTTACGTACGAACGGAGGAGGACTAACAATTCCGCATACGTGATTTATTATGAACTGGTATCCATGCTCATCGATTTCCGGTATGTGGATGAGGCCAAGCTGGGTATGGATTTGAAAGTGGAGAAAGCCACAGACTGGCGGGATAAAAAATATGTGTTGTACAAGAAAAAAGAGAGCGAGGAGACAAAAGGGAAAGATTTGGCATATTTTCTTACCCGGCAGGATGAGATTGATAAGAATGAGATTTTCAGAAAGGAAATAACCTCCCAATTGTTTCAGAAAGGACCGAAGAAAGCCGGTGACAGCGACCAGAATGTTTTCGAGATACAGGGCGAGGAACTGATCGGCGACTTGTCCAAAATATTGACGCCGGAGAAGACGAAACTGATATTCCGGCTTTCCCTGTTGGAGGATCTCCGGCTCGTCTATCAGGCTGTTCTGGCCAAGCTTTTCGTCCTTGAGAAAGTCGAGCTTGGCGGCATCACCAAGGCCAACCTAGATGTGTCGGAGGCGGAATTCCGGTATTTGTACCGTGTGACCAATATGAAGGAGAAGTTCATCATCCTTGCGGACTATTTCAGGCGGTTGGCGGAAATCTTGTATTACAAGAACGGACTGATAGACAAGAATTCCGACGCCTTTGTCACCGGGCTTTATTTCTGGGGATACGAGTTTGATACGGATATTGAGGAATATTGCAAGAAAGAGGGACTGAACACTACAGCGCAACGAAGAATAAAGGATGAGCTGAAGAAAATTAAATGGAACGAACTGGATTTTAAAGCGGAAGATCACCGTGGCAAAGATTATGTGAAAGTATGGGAAGTGATAAAGGAATCCTTAGAGAAAGGAACTCCGCCGCATGAGTCGAATACATCCGGAAATGGGAATAGTAAGGGAAAAGGTACTTTAAAAGCATTTTTAGGGAAGTGGAAGATAGAAGAATCTTATGTGAAGAACCTCTCTTATTGCAAGGTGGACGAATGCAACCGCCATAGGGCGGAAATGCTGAGAGAAGGACGTTCCCTGCCCTGTTTTGCCTGCCGGTACTATACCCGCAGCATGCACATATTGTTAGAGCAGCTGTTTGGTGTGAAGGATATTGAGGACAAGGTGTCGAAAGCACGCGAGTTCTTGAAACGGATTGACAAGGTGGAGAACAGCAGTGATGAGGGGAATACACGAGATGAAAACGGCTCGCACCTGTTACGCTCCAACTACTTGCAGACTGTCGCCATCGTTCTGGACGGCATGGGGAATGTACAGGTCAGCTGTGCTGACAGGCGTTCGGTGTTGAGTGAGGGTTTCCTGCTTGAGTTGTCCCGCCTTTCCGATGACAATCACACGTTTGAGAGAATGGAGAGCCTGGGATGTCTGGAGAAGGCCGTCCTTTATTACTGGGCCGCTTCCCGCTTTTACAAGAAAGGCGCGTTGCTGAAGGAGGCCTCCATCTGCATGAAGAAAATCCTGCAACTGCTGAGACAGTACCTGACAGTGAGGGAGTTTTTCTCTTGTACCGAGCAGGTGGAGATGGTGGCAGGATACCTGTGCCCGATAATCAAGAACGTATCCCGCAAGGCCATCCTATACTTGTATGCCCATAACGAGAACATAAGCATCTCCGAGATTCAGGACTTGAAAGGCGTCTTCTCATTAAAGCCTTATGAGGATATCTCGCTTGAGAAATTATCCCTTTACCCAGACATTGAGGAAATTATCCTGTTGTCGATGGAGCTGAAAATGATTTGCTACCGGATTTACGGATATAACGCAGCACTGATGCCGGAGGACTTCCAAAAGCCGAAGGCCTTGAATATTATAAGATTGTATTCTTTCCGCATGACCTCCATCTTCAATGTGGAGAAGACGGTCTGCCAGCAGTTGGCGGAATCGCGTGTGAAAGCCGTATGGAATTTTTCTTTCATGGGCTACCTGCTGGACGATGTGGGCCTGACCGAAACGGACGCAGAAAGTGGTGTCCCAAAATACAGGGTGGATGCCCCCATTATCTTTTACCGGAAATTAAGGGCTTATCTGGAGCGGTCATTGGACAATGACCGGCTGGGGACATTCGGAATGGATTTGAAGGAATGTGGTATTCAAAGTGGTACCATGACGGTAAATAACAAATTGAAACTGCTGGAATTCTTGCTGAAAGACTCCATGTTCTGCCTGCAACGTGTTCTTTCACTGCTGACAAACAATCCTTCCCAATCGTTGCAATCCAACAGTTACATTGCCGACACCTACCAGATGATGTTTGAGTGGACCCAGGTGTTCAAATTTCTCTATTCGCTTTATGAGTATATGGAAAGCGGGGAAGAGGTACGCGGCAAGATAGTGAACTCGCTAGTGTTCTTCATCACCTCCCGGCATATATCCATGGAAGACGAGGATCCGCTACAGGACAAGCCGAGGAATCTTGAGGAACTCAGGCAAGTGGTCGGGGGCTGCGCCACCATCATCAAAGCCGCATGTGGCAAATCCGATACGGAAACACGCAGTACGGTATTTTATAACCAGGTGCTTGTCGCAATCGACCGTACCAACCTGAGGTATATCATCAGTAATTATTCCGCAGAGATGGCCCTGGAATATTACCGCAAGGCCAAGGAGACACATACGGAGGGCAATGCCTACAAGGAAATGATCTCCAACATGTATTACCTGGACGATGACTTGCAGAACGACACTTCCCAATATCATATAGCATTGGAACGTTACATGCTCAACTGCGGCTATATTGACCGGAGGGCGAAATCACTGAAAGAAGTGTACAGCAAGGCCAATATATATAATGTGGAATGGTATGAGAGGGGAGACCTTTCCACCCCTCTGAGCCAAAGGGACATGTCCGTCCTGGATTGAAAATGGTGGTACGATTGTGAATGCAAATATATAAAAACATACTATCTGATGGAATATCCCTTGTTGCTTGAATTCCTGGACACCCGGTTGGAAGCTGCCCTCAATCAGGAACGGTTCAACCGGCAGACCATTCATTTGTATCGGTGTGGCGATAGTTGGTTGGCGTTGGAATATTCGGCGTGCCTGCTGGAGGAGTAATTCCATTATAAGGACAAGAAACCGTTGATTTTCCACTTGAGGGACGGAAGGCGTGTGGTGATGGTGGAAGTTCCGGCCTCTTATGTAAGGAGACTCGCAGCTGGACATGAGACCGGTCGGTAGGGAACGGGACATATCACGTTGGATGCCGGTCGTCGGGCAAGTGATTATGCCGGATGGAAGGAATGGATTCTGGATGACTGAGAAGGTTCGGAAAACATCTGTCATGAGAGTTATTTATCATTTATAATTAACATTTTAATTCATTTTATTTATGTACAATTTTGTGAAGAAAGGGGCTTTCATGCTCCTTGTTGCCTGCCTTGCGATGGGTATGGCAAGTTGTAGTGACGATGACCCCGATTACAGTAATGTAACCCCACCTACAGTGGCTGTGACACATAGTATCAGCGGACGTGTGACAGGTGTTGACGGTGAGGGTATTTTGGCCACCGTTTCCATGGGCGGGACATCCGTAACGACTAAGGCAGACGGTACATTCGTGTTTGAAAATGTAGCCGCAGGTACTTACACCTTGAAGGCGGAAGCGGATGGCAAGGAGTCGAAAGAGACTTCTGTTACCGTGAGTGACGGGGACAGCAACAATCCGGTTTGGAACGTGGCATTGAGCAATAAAGGAACTGCGATTAACGTAAAGCCGGACGGTTCTGCCAGCGGTGTTGTCACTTCCGAGACATTGAAAGGGAATGAGGAAGGCGAGATAGAAATGACGTTGACCGCTCCGGCCAATGCCGTTAAAGAAGGTACGCAAATCATCGTTACTCCCATCTATTCAACGGATGAGGCAGAACAGGCCGCATCTCGTTCTGCCGGTACGAAAGCGGTTGGAAGTACCTTGCTGATTGGTACGAGAGTCAGCTGTTCCGATACGTCGGCCGAATTGAATGGAACTGTGACGTTGGAATATGACGTGGACCCGGAAATGGCTGAAACCATCACCGCACAGAAATATGTGAACGGAACGTGGGTAGATGCGGAATATACGGTGGATGGAGGAAAGGTCACGGTTGTGGCTGACCAATTTGCCTCTTACTCACTGTGGTGCAACGCCATCATCATTTCTTCGAAAACGTCAGAGGCTGTCAGCTTCTCTCCCGACTCATGGGATAACCTATACGGAAGCGGTGATGTGGCTGTTTCATCTTCTTCTTATTCCTATAAGATCGGTACGGACATCAGTTCGTCCGGCACGAACAAGATTACCGCTTACCTGATTGAAATCGTGGCACGTGCCGCAGGAGCAGGTGTGACAGAGGCAACAGGTACCTATCCCATCAATGTGACCCTGCCGGTCGGTACTGCCATGAACATCAGCGGACGGCAGGAGGTGACCACGCTTACCGCATCTGCCTTGGGACGCAGCGTGTCCGGCAAGCAGTATGGCACGGTGTCTGTCATTACAAGGACATGGAACCGCCAGCATACAGGTGGGACTGATTGACAAGGTTTAATTCATCTCAATGAGAAAGCCCCTGCCTGAACCCGGTTACCGGAGGAGACAGGGGCTTCTTCTATATTTTATCTATCCATTGAATTTATGGGAACAGGGAATATCTCATTGCAGCATAAGGTACTTTTAGGATACATGATATTGGTCATGGCCGTTTGCGGCATGGTCTCCATCCTTTTATACGAACGGAACCGTATGCGTGTGATAAGAGCGGAGACATCGGAGATTCGCCGGATCCGACATGATATCAATACAGCCCACCGCCATATCACTGAACTTGCCACCGACGGGGAGTCCGTCATTGTCTGGAATGATGCCGACTTCCGGGAGTACCATGGAAAGCGCTTGCACACGGACAGCCTGCTGCAAACGTTGAAATCGAGTTGTGGCATGTTTGTCCTGCCAGTACAGATCGACTCCTTATGTCATTTACTGGAAGTGAAGGAAGAGCATCTGTCCCACATCATGAAAGCCGTCGCCCAGCTGGAGGAGACGGACAGCCTGCTCGCAAACCGCCTGCCTGTCGTTGCCAGGGAAGCAGTCCGCATCCGAACGGTCACCCAGAGGAAGAAAGGTGTTGCCGGCTGGCTCGGTGGGAAAAAGAGAGTACAGGTCCTCGAACCGTCGAAAGGGCTGCAAGAATTGAATGACAGACTGGTTGCCATGCAGGAGGAACGTAGCCGCCGAATAGATGCCTATGCCGACAGCCTGCGCAGGCAGAACAAGACCTTGAACCAGAAGCTGCATATGCTTGTCACCCATCTTGACGAACAGGTTCAGGCCGCATTCATGAGCCGGGAGGAAAGGATTACGGAAGCCGGGGAGTTTTCTTTCAAACTGTTTGTCATAGTAATCGTTTTCGCTTCCGTCCTGTTGTTCGTCTCATTCCTGATCATCCGGCATGATATCGAGAAAGAGAGGAAAGGCCGGGCACAGCTCCAACGGATAAACCGGGAGAACGAGGAGCTGCTGGGAATGCGCAAACAGATCATCCTGACCATCTCGCACGACATACGGGGACCTTTGGGCAATATCAGCAACTGCGTGGAGCTGGCTTCGGAAACCCGCGGGAAGAGAAAACGGGAGGGGTACCTGGAGAATATCCGCCATTCCTGCCGCCATATACTGAACCTGGTGAACAACCTGATGGATGTCTATAAGATCAACGAGACTAAAGATACCCGTAACGAGGTCCCTTTCCGTCTGAACAGCCTGCTTGACAACATATCGGAGGAGTACGCCCGGAAAGCGGTCGGCCAGGCCCTGCTGTTTGAGCAAAAGCATGAGAATGTCAACAATATCACGGTGAGAGGAGATGCTGACAAGCTGGAACAGATACTGAATAATTTGCTGACAAACGCCATCAAGTTCACCCCGGCCGGTACGGTCTGTTTCCATACCAGATATGCGGAAAGCAAATTGCATGTAGAGGTAGGCGATACCGGTATCGGTATGGACAAGGAGACATTGGGCCGTGTCTTCCGTCCGTTTGAGCGCGCGGCGCAGGATATAAACTCGGAAGGGTTCGGTCTGGGGCTTTTTATCACAAAAGGCCTTGTAAAGGTGCTGGACGGGAGCATTGACGTAGAGAGCCGACCGGGCAAGGGCACGACATTCCGCCTGACGTTCCCCCTTCCGGAAACAACGGAAGATCCGGAGACGGAGGAGTTCCAAATACAATCCACCATGGTGCTTCCCAAGCGTGTACTGGTAGTAGACGATGACAGCATCCTTTTGAGAATAACAGAAGACATGCTCGGACGCCACGGCGTGGAATGTACGACCTGCCAAAGTGTAAAAGAAGCGATTCTCGCGCTCGACCGTCTGGATTATGATCTGGTATTGACAGACATACAAATGCCCATGACCGATGGTTTCGGCTTGTTGAAATTACTGCGTAACTCGGATATCGGAAATTCCCGTACCATCCCTGTCGCTGTCATGACGGCACGGGGTGACGGCGATTCGGGTGTCTATGTGAAATCCGGTTTTTGTGGTTGTATACACAAGCCTTTCTCCTCAAAAGGATTGCTGGCCTTTCTATCCTCCGTAATGACAGGCGGAACTACCGGCACATCCCCGTTTGATTATTCCCGCCTGATGGAAAGCACGGACGACCGTCGGCATATGTTCGGACTTATCATGCAAGAGTCGGAAAAGGATCTGGCCGAACTGGAAGGGGCATTGAAGGGGATGGACCGGGAGATCATGCGGAGAGCCGTACATCGGATGGCTCCGGTCTGGGAGTTGTTGGGAGCCGGTGATATGTTGTCGGACTACCGGAAAATCCTGCATGACAAGGCCGCAAGTGACGAGACGGTCAGAAGGCGTACTTTGGAGGTTATGGAGCAGATACGGATACTGATAGATGAAGTGAATAATGAATTAGAAAAAAAGGATGACGAGCATGAAAAAGACCTTGCTGGTCGTGGAGGATAACCTGATCCTCTGCGATATTCTTGAGAAATGGCTGCTGAAAGCCGGTTACGGAGTATTGACGGCCACAGACGAGCCCTCGGCACGCCGGAAAATCAAAGAGAACGACGTGGCGCTGGTATTGACGGATGTCCGCCTTCCCGAAGGGGATGGTATCAGCCTGCTGGAATGGAGCGTGTCCCAAGGACTGCATATCCCCTTTGTGGTAATGACCGAATATGCCTCCATAGCCGACGCGGTGCGTGCCGTCAAACTGGGCGCGAAGGACTACTTGCCCAAACCTGTCTATGAGGGACAGCTATTGGAACTGTTGCGTGGACTGCTCGGTCTGCCTGTCTCCGTTCCTAAAAGGAAAACATTGATGAAAAGGCGCAGCGTGGCGTTCCGGGAGACAGAACGGATAGCCTGCCGTGTGGCTCCTTTGGATTGTTCCGTCATGATCCTCGGCCCGAATGGCTGTGGAAAAGAGTCTGTCGCACAGCTGATCCAACAGCATAGCGGACGCAGGGACAAGCCTTTTGTAGCCGTGAACTGCGGTTGTATCCAAAGGGAACTTGCCGCCTCAGAATTTTTCGGCCATGTGAAGGGGGCGTTTACCGATGCGAAGAAGGAAACCGCCGGTTATTTTGAGGTGGCTCGGGGCGGCACGCTCTTCCTTGACGAGATCGGAAACATGCCTTCAGGAATGCAGGCCCTGCTGCTCAGGGTATTGCAGGAGAGGGTGTATTGTCCTGTGGGCAGCCGCAAGGAGCTTGAAGCTGACGTACGCATATTGTCAGCCACCAACGAGGATATGGAGCGTGCCATACGGGAGGGACGTTTCAGGGAGGATTTGTACTACCGTCTCGCCGAGTTTGAGGTACGTCAGCCGTCCCTCTCCGAATGTCCGGAGGATATATTGCCGTTAGCCGACTTCTTCCGTGAACAACATTCAGAAGAAATGCGTGTGAAAACTTCCGGTTTTACCGAACAAGCCAAGATATCCATGCTCTCCCACTCATGGCCGGGCAATGTGCGTGAGCTTGGCAACCGGGTAAGGCGTGCCGTATTGCTGGCGGAATCCCCATTGCTGACCCACAAGGATATGGAACTTGATGCGGCCATTCGTAAAACGAGCAGAAAATGCCTGTTGAACGAAACCGATGAAAAGGAACTGGTCAAGAAGACCCTGGAGGTATATGACGGCAATGTCAGTCGTGCGGCAGAAGCGTTGGGGATGAGCCGCCCGACACTGTACAAGAAAATGGAAAGGTATGGATTGAAATAGAATTCTCATTCGTTTCGTTCATATATCATCCGGCAGATTCCGTTTGAGAAAGTCTTGCAGTCAAGAAGTTTCCAGCGGGCAGACCGGAATTCTCCCGTCAGGAGGATTCCGTCACCATAAGAAAGAGGCAGCAGGAAAAGCACCGCCTCGTCCACCAAATTATACCGGAAAAGCCCGCCGGCATATTCCGCGCTTCCTCCATCCTGTACTTCAGCCAGGTAAGCGCAGCCTTTGTCGTGCTTTTCCCTCACATCCAGCAGGTCCATCAGACCGTAATGAGGATAAATACGGAATGTGGCATTTTGCGACCAGTGCGGAAAACCGTATCGTCTATTCTCCCTCACCCACCGCATAAGTGTCTCGTTCTCATGAGGAAGGAACCCGTCCAAGGTGAGTGCCATGATAACTTGAATTTTTGCCATACCTCTTGCTTAAAAAAGCATGAAACCCATGCTTATTTCGAACAGAGGCTCTGACAAAGCCCAA
>OJOT01000569.1_pt1 | contig 21388 bp, 16 predicted proteins | sample 1598261 | NCBI WGS metagenome assembly OJOT01 (sample SAMN03922468, study PRJEB24848) | human gut metagenome | isolation source: stool sample | host: Homo sapiens | place: Germany | collected 2010-11 | reverse complement strand
GTATGATTATATGTTAGAGGAAATAGAGGAAACCTTATTGGAAACGCCTCATGGTTACGAGTTAGATAAAGCATGGGAAGGTATCCAATATTGTCTTGGTGGAGGTAAATGGAATGAGGAAAATTCTATTCCGACAAACATTGTGTTTGGTGGAGAATTTTTAGTTGAAACAGAAGATGAAATCATGACTCTGAAGAATCATTCTGAGGTAAAACAAATAGTTGCCTATTTACGTCAAAATAATCTGCAAGAAATTATACGAAAGAATTTCCCACTGATAGATGAACAAGAATATTCATTACCTAAAAATGATGATACTTTGAACTACCTTTTAGGTTGGAGTGGAGATATTCAATCGTTTTATGAGAATGCTCAAAAAGAAGGTTGTTCAGTCATCTTTACGGTAGATTTGTAATAAATGTAAAAATGTTTATAACAAACACTTGTTCCGCCTAACGCCGACAAGCTGTAAACCATTAAGTAGTATAACATTAGCAACAAATAAAAACAATGGGATTTTTCAAAAAACTGGTAGATATTTTGTTTGGAACACAAAAAGAATATGCAGTAAAAGATTTGGGCATCTTTCACTCTAAGGTATGTGATTGGTGGCAGAATGAGCACTACAATTGGTGGAGCACAATCCAGTTGCCACTATATTCGACGGAAACTGTGATTTGGATTGAAGGAGATGCTCAAGCTCCTTTGTCACAGCATATTTGGGATTTACAGGTATTGTTGAAGAATTGAATCATCCGTCAAATACAACAATAGCTGGAAAATCACATTCACCACTGATGATTTGGATTATAGTTTCAGTATTATTTGGAAAAATAATACTGTGCGAGATTTAACCTTATATTAAAACAAGCATATATTGATGATGTTTCCACTTGTTCTGTAAAATGGGAAATAACAAAAATGTGATTTCTTTATTTAATATGCATGCTAACATGCACCTTTTCTGCTTAACGGTAGCAAGCTGCAAGCCATTAACACCAATTTCATCCGATGGAAAGGCATACGTGGATTTATCGGTATGCAGCGTGGTATTATTGAAATAGAGAATGAATATGAGGAAAATCCCGTCCGCATTACTTTACGGACATTGCAGGAGATTGTCGTTAAACGATACCCGAAATCACAAGAATGCCGTTCCGGGCTTTGGGGAAATGCAGATGAATTCACGCAGGCGATTTTCGACTGCAAGACCTTTGAGGAAGTGGCGGACATACTGATGCCCGAACGAAAAATGAGCGTTTGGCAACGCATTGAAGAATATTTCCTGCGGGCAGGTTTCGTCATGCTTGCCGTCATGTTCCTTTATCATGTGGTCTGGCGGCTAATCCAAAAGGCTTGGCTATGGATTGTAGGATAGAAGATTGAGTATATGAGGACAAGAGAATATTCGACAGATGAGCTGTTGCTAATCGCCAATAACGTGACGGGCGAATATACCGACAAGCAGGTGCGGCAGGCAAAGCTGGAACTGTACAACCGAGGCGTGGACGACAAGGTGATCGCCGACATCATGGAAGAGAAAGAGGAAGCCTTCATGCGAAGGCTGGATGCCGCCGCGCGTGCTGAGAAAGCCCGCATGGACAAACAGAACGAGAAGAACAGGAATGTCAGTTACCGATGGTGGGAAATGCTCGTCATATTTATATTTGCACCGTTCTATCTGTGCAGGCGGTACTATCTGCCCGGCGACTTCTTCCCGAAACTGAAACAGCTGAAAGCGGAAAAGTATGATTTGAAATTCAGGCAACGGATCATCTGTCTGCTTGCCGGAGATATGGCCTGGATTTTCATCTATTGGGTGTACTATTCCTTTGTAAAGAATTAGAGAGCGAGGTGAGATTTTTAATTCTACCTCCAATTGATTTGTTTCCATGAGGCAAAGGTCGGAATTTTGGGTGAGAATAGGAAACTATAATTCCCACTAAATTTCTACTGCCTCGATTAATCTTCACAGGGTGGCTTTTGGGGGTCTTTTTTCTGTCGTAGGCGGGTAAGAAAAAAGCTCCTTAAACCACTGGTTTAAGGAGCTTTTCTAGTTTGTCGGAGTATTTTCATTTCTCCTAAGTGATCCGCCTGGGGCTCGAACCCAGGACCCCAACATTAAAAGTGTTGTGCTCTACCTGCTGAGCTAGCGAATCAATCCTTGTTTGCTTTCTTTCGAATGCGGGTGCAAAGGTAGAACATTTTTTTATAACTCCAAAAGATTTCAAACATTTTTCTTATCTTTGTGCCATTATCAACAATATACATTATTAATATATGGCTGCTGACGATAAAAAAATTATCTTCTCGATGGTTGGAGTAAGCAAAGCTTTCCAGCCCAATAAGAATGTGTTGAAGGACATCTACCTGTCATTCTTCTATGGAGCTAAGATCGGTATAATCGGTCTGAACGGCTCCGGTAAATCTACCTTGTTGAAGATTATTGCAGGTTTGGAGAAATCCTATCAGGGAGAAGTTGTATTCTCGCCGGGATATTCTGTGGGTTATCTGGCACAGGAACCCTATTTGGACAACACAAAAACGGTAAAAGAAGTAGTAATGGAAGGCGTTCAACCCATTGTGGACGCACTTACGGAATACGAAGAAATCAACCAGAAATTCGCTCTGCCTGAATACTATGAGGATCAGGATAAGATGGATGCTCTTTTCACCCGTCAAGGAGAGTTGCAGGATATCATTGATGCGACAGACGCATGGAATCTGGATAGCAAACTGGAGCGTGCGATGGACGCCCTTCGCTGTCCGCCCGAAGATCAGCCGGTGGCAAATCTCTCCGGAGGAGAGCGTCGCCGTGTTGCCCTCTGCCGCTTGTTGTTGCAAAAACCTGATATTCTGTTGCTTGACGAGCCTACCAACCACTTGGACGCAGAGTCTATTGACTGGTTGGAACAACATCTCCAACAGTATGAGGGAACAGTTATTGCAGTGACGCACGACCGTTATTTCCTCGACCATGTTGCCGGATGGATTCTCGAACTGGATCGTGGTGAAGGCATTCCTTGGAAAGGTAACTACTCTTCCTGGTTGGAACAAAAGACCAAACGTATGGAAATGGAGGAGAAGACAGCCAGCAAACGCCGTAAGACCTTGGAGCGTGAGTTGGAATGGGTGCGTATGGCTCCTAAAGCCCGTCAGGCAAAGGGTAAGGCACGTCTTAACTCTTACGACAAACTCTTGAATGAGGATGTGAAAGAGAAGGAAGAAAAACTTGAGATCTTCATTCCTAACGGTCCTCGTTTGGGCAACAAAGTCATTGAAGCCAAGCACGTGGCTAAGGCATACGGAGACAAACTGTTGTTTGACGATTTGAACTTTATGCTGCCTCCTAACGGTATTGTCGGTGTGATTGGCCCTAACGGTGCAGGAAAAACAACGCTGTTCCGCCTGATCATGGGACTGGAATCGGTAGACAAAGGCGAATTTGAAGTAGGAGAGACTGTAAAGGTGGCGTACGTCGACCAGCAACATAAGGATATTGATCCGAATAAGAGTGTCTATCAGGTTATTTCGGGTGGCAATGAATTGCTTCGTATGGGTGGACGTGATGTGAATGCGCGTGCATATCTTTCACGTTTCAATTTCTCCGGAGCCGATCAGGAAAAACTTTGCGGAGTATTGTCCGGTGGTGAAAGGAACCGTCTGCACTTGGCGATGGCACTGAAGGAAGAAGGGAACGTGCTGTTGCTCGACGAACCTACCAATGACATCGATGTGAATACATTGCGGGCATTAGAAGAGGGATTGGAAGATTTCGCCGGTTGTGCGGTTGTTATTTCCCACGACCGCTGGTTCCTCGACCGTATCTGTACGCACATCCTTGCTTTCGAGGGCGATTCCAATGTATTCTACTTTGAGGGTTCTTATTCCGAATACGAGGAAAATAAATTGAAACGTTTAGGCAATGAAGAACCCAAGCGTGTTCGTTACAGAAAGTTAATGACTGACTAGAGAAAGTAATAGACTGAAATAATTCTAATACTTTCAGTTTCAAAATAAAAGGCTCTACAAGCATTGTAGAGCCTTTATTGTTTTATAACGCAATAAAATGTTTATCTCTCTTAAAATTTTGTAGTATAATCGTAATGTAGTTCTAAATAATATTAATTATATTTGCCGCAGTTTTAAGATCAAACAATTAGTATTAACTAATCAATTACATTATGCAAAAGAGAATGCGATCTTTTTTAGTAGTAGCGATGCTGATGCTTATGCTTATTGCTACAGTAAATGCACAAGTTACGACCTCCAGTATAGCGGGTAAGGTAACAGCGCAGAAAGAACCTATCATAGGTGCGACGGTAGTGGCCATACATGAGGCCTCTGGAACCCGTTATGGAGCAATAACAAATGTAGACGGGCGATTTACGATGCAAGGTATGCGTGCCGGCGGTCCTTATAAAGTTGAAGTTTCCTACGTGGGATATAGCACTGCGGTTTTCAATAAGATTAATCTTCAATTAGGAGAAACCTACCAGTTGGATATTCAGTTAAAAGAATCCTCAGAATTATTGGATGAGGTTGTTGTTACAGGTCAGAAAGGTGTGGCAGCCAGTCGTACTGGAGCTGCAACCAGCTTTTCTTTAAAGAATATAGAATCAGTGCCGACAATGAGCCGTAGTCTGAATGACATCACGCGTCTGACTCCGCAGGCTACTGTAAATTCCAATGGTGCGATTTCTTTTGCTGGTGCCAACAACCGCTATAATAGCTTCCAAATTGATGGAGCAATGAATAATGACGTCTTCGGCCTTACTTCCAATGGAACGAACGGAGGACAAGCTAGCGTTGAACCGGTTTCATTAGAGACGATTGAACAGATTCAGATAAATATCGCACCTTTTGATGTTCGCCAGTCAGGTTTTACCGGTGGTGGAATTAATGCAATTACTAAGTCTGGTACAAATAAGTTTCACGGTTCCGCATATTTCTTTGGAAATACACAAGCTTTGATCGGAACTACTGCCGGAGAGATGGAAGAAGGACAGAAACGTACAAAATTAGATAAACAGCATGATTATCAATGGGGTGTAACGATTGGTGGTCCTATTATTAAAGACAAACTATTCTTCTTTGCCAATTACGAAAAAACGGATAAATCTTATCCGACAGCATATAATGTTGGTGATGGTTCCGATTTCACACTTGAGGAGACGCAGCGCGTATTGAATATTTTGAAGGATAAAACAGGTGGTAAATATAATGCTGATTTTGATCCGAAAGATATCTATACACGTTCAGATAAAGTAGGAACAAAAATAGACTGGAATATAAATGATCGTAATAAATTTACGGCTCGTTATAGTTTTGTAGGAGCACAACGTTATAATTTCTCTCGTTCATACTCAAAACTGAATGCTTCCGATGTAGCGTTTGTTTTTACCAATAAGACACATTCACTGACTGCCGAATTAAATTCCCGTATTGGTGATAATATGAATAATGAAGCTCGTTTTTCATATGTACGTGTACGTGATAACCGTGAGCCTCAAGGGGATATATTCCCGGCAATCACCGTAAAGAAAGGGGCATCTTCAATGCTATTGGGTACGGAATACTCTTCTTGTGCAAATCGTTTGGATCAGGACATTTTTACATTATCAGATAACTTCTCTGTATTGTTAGGTAATCACTCATTGATATTCGGTACTCATAATGAGATGTATCAATTTGAGAATTTGTTTATTCAGAATCTCTATGGTGCTTATACTTTTAACAGCATTGATGACTTAGAAAATGGAGTCGTTAATAACTATTACTACGGTCGTTCAAAGGTTGATGTAACGGGTAGGGACGATTGGGCTCCTAGTTTCGGAGCTATGCAGTTAGGATTTTATGCTCAAGACACTTGGAATGCTACCAACCGGTTTACATTGACGTATGGTATTCGTATGGACATCCCCATTTTTTTGGATACTCCTACAAAAAACGATACTTTCAACAATACGGATATAGCTAAAAATTATGGTGTTTATACTAATCGTAAACTGAGTAGTACTCCCTTGTGGTCTCCGCGTTTGGGATTCCGTTGGAAATTGACTGATGATGGAAGAGCCTTGTTGCGTGGTGGACTCGGTGTTTTCACAGGTCGTATACCTTTTGTATGGTTAAGCAATAGTTTCTCAAATACAGGTATGGAATTTGAGAAGTACTCTTTATATAGTAACGATATAAAGAAATTGGGTGATGCTTTCTATTTCAATACTGATCCCAAAGGACAGGCTGAAATGTTACAAAATGCAACGGCATCTACAACAGAGGTGGATGTCTTTTCTAAAGACTTTAATTTCGCCCAGAACCTTCGTGCTAATTTGGCTTTCGAATATATGCTTCCGGGCGATGTAAAGATGACATTGGAAGGTCTTTATTCAAAGACGTTGAATGATATATATTATCGCAATTTGAATTATGAGATGGATGGTGATGCTACTGTCGGTTCTACTTATCCGTCGCTTGCTTTTGATAACCGACCTATGTTTAAAAAGCAAAATGCCGGATACACTGACATAATGTTGTTGGACAATACAAGTAAAGGCTATACCTATAATGTGTCTCTTAAACTGGAAAAATCATTTAACTTCGGTCTGGATGTAATGGCAGCTTACACTTATGGAGAAAGTAAGTCTATCAACTCTGCGACTTCTTCCGTAGCCTATTCAAACTGGAGATATAATGAGACAACAGGTAATTCGAATGCTCCGGAGCTGAGTGTATCCGATTATAGCATCCCGCATCGCATTGTGGCATCTCTATCTTATGGCAAGGAATATGCCAAACGTTTTAAATCAACGGTCAGTCTGGTATATACAGGTCAGTCGGGTGCTCCATATAATGTGACTTATTACGGTGATTTGAATGGTGACGGTAGTAATGGTAATGATTTGGTTTTTATTCCTACAGATGAGCAGATTGATGCGATGCAGTTTAAGGCTACACCGAAACTGGATGCAGATCAGCAAAAAGCAGACTTGAAAGCATTCTTGGGCAGTGCGAAGTATCTGAAAGACCATCGTGGTGAGTATTATGAAAGAAACTCAGACCGTATGTCTTTTGAGCATCATTTTGATTTCCGTTTCTTGCAAGATTTTAAATTCAGAGTAGCTAAAGAAACACATACTTTGCAATTCTCTGTTGATATAATGAATGTTGGTAACTTGCTTAATAGAAAATGGGGACTTGAAAGTTATATGTCCAATAATTCATATTCTCCTATCACATACTCAAAAGGAGGTGAATTTCAATATACTCAAGGAGATAAATACGATCCGTTTAAAGAGATCTCAAACATAAGTTCTCGATGGAGATGCCAACTTGGTTTAAGATATATATTCTAAGACGAAGTATATCATAAGGAAAAGCCGGATAGACAAATAAGTCTGTTCGGCTTTCTTTTTTTTATAGCTTCATCCTCATCACCACCGGATTATGATCGCTATAACTCCAGTCCGGTGAAAAGTAATCCGTACTTTTCAGTTCCGGAGAGTGTAGGATATAGTCAATTCTTAGTAAATGCTTGAAAAATTTGAAAGTATACATATAGCCATGTCCGCTTGTCTGGAAGCCATCTTGCAGTTTATCACCTTTTTTGTTACCTTTCTTATCACCTTTCTTGTCACCTTTTATGGTGTGATAGACATAAGAAGACGGTAGAGAATTGAAGTCGCCGCAAACGAGGGTAGGATAGGGGGAGTCGGCTATCAGTTGTTTGAGGACATCAGCTTGCCCGGCACGTTTCCGGAAGTTCTCGTGCAGACCGTCTATCAGAGTCAGAGCGGCACGTTCCGCTTTTTGGGTATCCTCCTTGTAAAGCTCTTTTTCCAGTTTTCTTTTGTTACGGGTCACTTCCGTTGTTTGCAGATGATTATTAAACAGGCGGATCGTGCGACCGGGTATTTCGATGTCACACCACAGGCTGCAATTCTTAGAGTCAGGATAGGTGATAAGACTCTGTTCCCTGATAGGATAACGGCTGAAAACAGCCAGTTGCAAAAGCTCCTTTCCTTCGGGAGCGGAAGGAACATACTGATATGGCCAGTTAGAAAAAGCGGCACATACACTATCAATGTTAAATGAGGAATTGATACCGACCTCCTGCAAGCAGAGGATATCCGCTTGCAGATTCTGCATTTGAGTAGCAATACCTTTGCAGGAATACCCCATGTGTTCGTGGTTGAAAGCATCCACATTGTAAGTCGCTACGGTCAATATTCCGGGTGTATAGGTTCCCAGCTTGGCTATCGGCTCCGAAGCCGGGCTGAAAAGAGGAAACTGAAGGACGCAACTTATATACCCCCAATTACCGAATAAAGCAATGAGAGAAAGGAAAACCCAACACCGCCAGCGGATCGTCCAATAAATGGCAAAAGCCAGATTAGCCAATAAAAGTACAGGCAACCCTAGACCGATAAAAGGGATAAGTTTGAAACTCTCCGGTGCAGTGTTTCCGGCAAAAGCACCCACTAGGGTAACACCTGCCAAAACACCTGTCAGCAGGATAGAAAAATAGTAGAACAGTCTATAAAAGGCTTTCATAATAATCTTACTTTATCCTTACACAATATTCTGATTCGGGCACAGCCGCTCCATAGTCAACCATTCGTAGTCATTCCGTCGTCAACTATTTACAGTCATTCCGTCGTCAACCACTTATTGATTACCTCTTTCAGTTTCGACTGAGCTATCGGTTTCGCTATGAAGTCATTGCAACCCGCTTCCATCGCGGCTTTCACATCATGCTCATAGGCAAAAGCACTCTGAGCGATAATAGGGACCGTAGCAGACAGTTCGCGAATAATCTTGGTAGCCTCCAGTCCATCCAGATTCGGCATTTTGATATCCATCAGAATCAGATCCGGCTTCACCTCATCGTACAAGAGAACCGCTTCCATACCATCGTTAGCACGGACGAGACGATACTGCTTGCCTAGAATAGCGTTCAGTAAATCATAGTTACTGTCCGTATCTTCGGCAATCAGGATACAGACCTGTTTCGTCATATGTATCTTTTCCTTTCCCGTTCCTTCATTCGCGGATATGCCGTTTCCACTCTGCGGCACCTCCTCTTTGTAGAGCACTGTCTTCATCTCCGAATCGACCTCTTTGGGCGTTTCCTGTGTGCTGTACGGCAAAGTAAACGTAAACGTTGTGCCCACGCCCACTATTGAACTGACGGAAATCTGTCCGCCGAGCCGTTCCACGATAGACTTGCAGATAGACAATCCCAGTCCCGTCCCTTGAGCATGATTATTCAATTTGGCAAAACGCTCGAACACACGTCCCACCTTTTCCGGTTCGATTCCCGTGCCCGTATCCGTTACATGAAATACGATCTGACCATCCACCAACTCATAACCGTACTTGATACTACCTTCCTTCGTAAACTTTACCGCATTCCCGATCAGGTTCGAAATCACCTGGAACACACGGTTCTTGTCCGTCTCTATCCGCAGGCTTTCGTCCGAAGGCTCATAGACAAGTTGCACACCCTCCGGTGTGCGGAATATATGCGCATCATGTATCTCCTGACACAAATTATGCAGACTCGTAAGTCCAAATGAAAACTCAATCGTTCCCGACTCAATCTTCGAAAGATCGAGAATCTCGTTAATCAGTTGCAACAGACGCTCGTTGTTGGCTTCCACAATCTGATAATACGTTTTCCGTTCTTCCGCGTCATCACTCTCAGTTATCAGATGCGAAAAACCGACAATCGCGTTCAGTGGTGTGCGGATCTCATGACTCATATTGGCGAGGAAAGCCGATTTCAGATTGTCGGACATCTCCGCTTTTTCCTTCGACGACTGGAGTTCCCGCTTGATCATCTCCAGCTCCGTGATATCCCACTCAATGCTGACGATGATAGGAGAGGACAACTCGTCACCATCCACCTTAATCTTCCGTTTGTCAAGAATAATCAGATTCCCGTTCCTGTCCTTTCCCTCAGCGATCCAATGCAGTCCTTTTCCGGTAGCAGCTACCTCAATATCCTCCTGCCTCTTCTTTTCCGCTACAATCGGCGGGTAGAAGTCATAGTCATTCTTGCCCACCGGATTATCATTGAAATGATCGCGGTTGTACGATTCGCGGTTCCGATACACATATCTGAAATCATTGTTAATCTCTTTCACCACAATCCCTGCGGGAAGGTTATTGATCGTCGTATCCATAATCCGGTTGAGCCGTTTGATCTGCGCCTCATACCTCATTCTTTCCGAGATGTCATGAGCGAACGACCAGAAACTCTCCTCGCCGGAATCACTGATAACGTTGTACATCGTACATTCGTAAGCCAGAATATCCTTATGAATTTTAGAGGGATGATGCGCGATAAACGTATTGCTGCCGTTCTGCACCGCATTCCTGCACCGTTTCTGCCAAGCCTCTTCGGTCGGCATATCTGCAACGATATTATAGATTTTCAGTCGGCTGATGTCCGTATTATCCACCAGACCGTGATTGTACAGAAAACGTCGGTTGGCAAAGATCACCGTACCGTCGGGTTTGGCGGCAAAGATACTCTCTTTCGCATTATTAATGGCATGAGTCAGTGTATTGATATCATTCCTCCGGTGTTGGAGAACAGTGATATTCTGGATATACCCTTCTATATTGCAGCTTCCGTCGGGCAATTCCTCCCGCAGATAAGTCTGGATACGCACATAGAAAATATCCCCGTCCAGCCGGATCCGGTAACTGATACTTTCCTGGTTGAATTCCGACACATTCTTTTCGCACCAATTCTCGAAAGCCGGGTGATCCTCCTCCATTATTAACTGCTTGTACATATCGAAAGAGATATGCTGCACATCCTCCTTGCACAATACTCCCGTGTATCCTGTATAATGAAACACATTTTCCGCCGTATTATACGTCCAGTGTCCGATTTGCGCCACCTTCTGAATCTCGCGCAACGTGCGGTTTGCCTGCTCCAACTGGCGTTTCACGTTACTTCTTTGCGTGATATCCCTATATTGGCAAAGCACCATATCATCATACGGATGCATGAGACACTTGAAATAGAATGTCTCATTCTTCAGCTCCAGCTTGAAGTTTTTGCTGACACTCCGGTGTTCCCCGATCACCGTCTCGAACACCGGCATTACCTTATCCCTTGTCCGCTCTGGCAAAAGTTCGAAGATATCCTTCCCTAAAAGAACTTCTTCCTGCAGAAACCATAAATCGCAATGAGAATCGATATCCACGCAGATGCCATTCCTGTCTATCAGCAACATTGTGTCTGCCGTCAGTTCCAGAATTCTTTGTGCATTGTTTGCATTGTGTAATGTTCTGTCCATGTATGATTTTTTTATAAGATAACAAAAGATATCTCAAATTGTTTTTACTTCTCCGACCGTTTCGCTTTTTCCCACGCTCCGTTTCCTTTTTTCTTCTTCAGATAACGGATCCCTTTCAACACATTGATATTCATAAAAAGAAAATAATAGGGGATGAAGAGTATCTTGTTCTTAATCTGCCTGGTAGACAGATAATAGCCCCAATATCCCAACCCGTAGAAGAGGAGCTGCATCCCAAGCAGCACCCCGTAGAATACCGTCGGACCGCCCGACAGCAGAATCGCCACGTTCAGTGGCAGGAGTGCGAACAGCAGGAACGGAGTGACCGACCACCTCAACACCCGGTGCGACGTATATTGAAAGCTGAGCACCCCGTAGCGGAACGGGTTCAGCAATGGGCGCAGCCGCCAGATAGACTGCAATCCTCCCGCAGCGATGCGCACCTTTCTTTTTTCCTCCTCCCTCATATCCGCCGAACCGCTTTCGATGGCGTAGGCATTGGTGCGGTAAGCAATCGTGTACCCCTTCATCGTGATGCGCAGCGATAGGATGAAGTCGTCGAGCAATGTGTCCGGTTCCATCGCCTCGAACAGTTCGCGGCGTACGGCAAACAGTTCACCCGCAGCCCCCACCGCCGAATATAGCCGTGCGTCCAACGCTTTCAGCGTCGACTCATACTTCCAGTAAATCCCTTCGCCACCGGCGGCAGCCCCGTCCTTCGTCTGCACGGCAATCCGTTTCTCTCCCGCCACGCATCCCACTTTCGGATCCTGAAAAGCGAGTACAATCTCCCGTATCGCTTCCCGGTTCACCATCGTATTGGCGTCCGTGAAGACAACGAGCGGTGTGTCTACAAGCGTCATTCCGCGCGTCATCGCAGCCGTTTTCCCCTGTCGGAGCGGTTGGAAATGCACCGTCGCCTTTCCCTGCCAGCGTGTCTGCAAGCGTTCGTTCGTCCCGTCATTGCTGCCGTCCGTCACCCAGACGATGTGCAGCTTATCCGCAGGATAGTCCAGCTCAAGGCAGTTCTCCATCTTCTCGTCCACCACCTCCTCTTCGTTGAAAGCCGTGATAAACAGCGTCACCTCCGGCAGTTCCCCGTCCGTTGCCGGCAGCGAGCGTCTCACTGGTTTCACGAAAAACTCTTTCAGCTTGACAAGGATGTAAAGCAGGATTCCGTAGCCCAGATACGTGTAGAACACAACAAACAGGGCAAACCAGAAAAGAATTTCGAGACAAAGAGTAAGTGTATCGTTCATGATTTTTTAGCTTTTATTCTTTTAGTCGCATATACTCCTCCAAGCTTATCGGAGAGTGCTTATGGGTTTTATTTTTTACTTTATTTTTCACAATATAATATAAAGCGGTACCGATCTTTGTCAGCTCTTTCATCGCGCTTCTGCGCGGATACATCTGTTCCACCATCTGTCTGCTCCACGGCTTAGTGAAAAAATCGGTATACTTTTCATCTGTCGGATTGATGATAAATTCGATATCATCTTTCCATTCGCATCGGTTCAACATCAGATTCCCTTCGGTAAACCACAATAGCTTATACGTCAGCGATTGGTATGGCAGATAATTCAGAAACAGTTCCCCATAGTTATTCTCGTAATTTCCCGGCATTCTGGATTTCTCAAAAAGGATCAGTTTGTTGTCCAAGTAAAGAACCACCCATTTGTGGGATTTCTTGGGAAAGAGAAATTCGCCCAGCAAACTGGGAGTCTCCATATATCCCCTTTTCGCTACCCTGTATTGCTCATGGATAAACTCTGCGGGGTTTTCCACGTGCTCAAGTACTTGATTGCAAATCACATAATCGAATGCCTTATCTTCAAACGGTAAATTCTCACCGTTCGCATTGACCAACTCCTGATGCGGGTATATCTTCACGTTTCCGCAACGATGGAAATTACTGTCCAAATACTGCTCAACGATAACGTTGGCTCTGAAAGTCGGATTATGACCGGGACCAACTTCCAATACCTTGTCCTTCTTTCCGATCTTCAAATCATCTCTGTCATACGGGATACGGGTAATCATAATGCTATATATTATTTGTTTGGGTTATTTCTCTATATCTTTCCTTTATTTCTTTTTCACGAGATTGCTCTCCTCATCCTTATATTCCTTTTTCTTGGTAAAAAGTCCTCCGATCCCCCTCAGCCCGTTGGCCACACGAACCTTGAAACTGTTGAACAGCGATCCGTCGGCTCCCACCGTGCCATATCCCGTGACGGCACGTGCGCGGCGTTTTCTCACAAAAGCGATTTTCCCGAACTGTTTCAGTTGCAGTGCCAGATACCCGTCCTCGCCCCGGATGATGTCTGTGCGGATGCCCGTTTTCCGTGCCAAATCCGTGCGGTAAGCGAACACCAGCCCCCGCACACTCAGCTCCGGACGCTTGAACGATTGCAGCCACAGATGCAAATCTCGGGTAGCCTCATACAGCTTCAGTCCCCACCGGGAATGCTCCTCGTCCGGAATATAGCTCCATAGCGAGCTTACCCCGACAACGCCCGGACGCTCCAGCGCATTCACCATCGTCTCCACATACTTGGGCGGGTACATCGTGTCCGAATCAATGTTGATGTGATACTTCCCCCGTGCGTGGTTCAGCCCGCAAAGGCGGGCAAAACCGCAACTATGCTGCGTCTCCGTATAATAAGGTACGCCGCACGCCTGAAAAATCTCCGCCGTGCGGTCCTTCGATTCATTATCCACCCCGATGATCTCTAGGGGATATTTGCACTGCATCTCGCTCAGCGACCACAGACAAGCCAGCAGATGTTTTTCCTCGTTGTAGCCTATCAGCGAGACGGTAACCACCGGATTTTCGCTCTGAAGCCCGGCGATCTTCTGCCGCACTTCCTCCACCACTGCTTGGGGAGCTTCCGCAAACGGTCTCTCGTACACCTGCAAATATTTCTTATACCAAACTCCCATAACTCACTTCCTGATTTATTTATCGTACCGCTTATCTGTTTATTTTTCCAAAGCCTCCTCGAACAACTCTTTCCATTGCTCCGCGATATGCTCGATCCTGAAACGTTCCACATCCACCCGTGCCTGCCGTCCCATCTTCCTGCGCAGGTCCTCATGCTCAATCAGATAACAGATCTTCTCCGCCAATCCCTCGATGTCACCGTTCTCCACCAACAACCCGTCGCGGCCGTCTGCGATAATGTCTCTCGGTCCGCACGGGCACGTGAACGAAACGGGGGGCACCCCGCACGCCATAGCCTCGATGATGACCATTCCGAACCCCTCATAGCGCGAGGACAGGACAAATACAGAACTCTCACAATACTTATCCACGATATTCTGCACCGTGTGTTTGAGCAGGCAACTCGAAGCCACCCCTTCCTCATCCACCTGCCGTTGGAGTTGCTCGCGCATACCGTCCCCGTAGATCGACAGCGTCCAGTCCGGATGTTTCCGGCTGACGATGCGCCAGGCACTCACGAGACGGTCGAATCCTTTCTGCGGCATATACCTTCCTACGGCAATCACCTGTTTTTGCGTGCCGTCTGACTGTTGGTCGGGGAGGAAAGGAAGCGGGTTGTGAATCACCTTCACGTTGTCCAGTTCCGTCCATTCGGCTGCGTCCTCGTTGCTCAGCACGACGAAATAGCGCACTTTCCGCAGTTGGCGGATCAGTTGCCGCATCCAATACTGCTTCACCATTCGCTGCACGAATCCGGGGAGGCGGTTGTCGGTGAACTCGCGGTAGTTGGACTTGTTGAAATGGATTTCTCCCAGCTTGACACTGCCGTCCTTCATATCGCAGATGAAGTTGATCTCACGCCGCAGCAGAGACACCGTGATATCCGGACGGATTTCGCAAAGGCACTCGTTCAGCCGCTTCTTGTAAAGCCGCTGTTTCTTCGAATATCCCGAAATACGTTTCAGCAATGAACGCCCGTACATTTCGTCGTAATTGATACTGAGTTGATGAAGCGTGATGGACGGATGCAGAGGATAGTAAGGCTCTTTCCCTTTTCCGTCCGTCAGGATAATATGTATGTCATAGCCGAAATGCTCTGCAAAGTAATTCGCTTTCAGAGTCAGTGCCCGTTCCATACCGCTGGGATAATAAAGCGAAGGAATGCAGTAGGCTATTCTTAATTGTTTATTCATCAGTTGTTTTTTTAAGTCCTACCTCCTCAATCACCTTTTGCATCTGCGCTTTCCATGACAGTGGGCGGACCGACTCCCGGATCTCAACCGGCGAAATCTTCAACGACCGTTGAAATGCAATCAGCTTCGGGACGTCCACCGCCGACTCGTCCGCAGGCACCTTCCACACATACGGCATAGCGTCAAAATCCGCATCCGTCTCCGAGTAAGTGAAGGCAAACCCGCGTGCCGCGTACTCCCGGTTTTTCAGTGTCTTGATTTCCGTGATACCGCTCCGGTGGCGTCCCAGACTGCCGATGGCAAAGTCCGCGCGTTCAAACTGCTCGTCGAGTTCCTCTCCGTGCAGGGGTCCGTGCAGAATCACGTACTCCTCCAGATGATGGTCGCGTATCACGGGAAGAATCTCTTCCCGTTCCCGTTCGCCCGATAGCGGACCTACGATATGGAAATAAACCTTATATTCCGGATTCGTCCGGTAATACTCCGCAAGGCCCCGTACCAGGCGGTCGAACCCGTGCCAATAGTGCACCTCCGCCACACCGATCAGGTGCAGCTCGTGCGAAGTGCCGTTCTGTCCGCTCCGCATCGGGGTAGCGTCGAAATCGATCCCGTTGGAAATCCGGATCGTCCTGCCTCCGAAAATCGTTTCCGCGCTGGAGAAAGTCACGATGCCGTCCAGCAGCTTCGCCATCCGGTGGCGGAAACAACGGTCCACAGCGAGCGAAGCCCTCATAGACCATGAGATGTACTCCTGATCGTAAGGATATGTCGGTATCTCCACCGCCACTTTCGCCCCCGTCTTTTTCAGGCGTTCCACCAGCCGCAGCGTGAAAGGGTTGGCGTTGTGATAGGAACGGATGTACACAAAGTCGATCTTCTCTCGCTGCGCATACTTCACGATAGGCGAGTAGTAGACACGTTTCAGCAACTTCGCCATCGTCCCTTTGCCGAAATCGGCCATCACCTCGTCGTCGATCATCAGCCGCCGGTTGCCGAAAGACGTGGTGTCGTAGTAACACAAGCGAACATCCGCACCGCACTTCTTGAGTGCCTTCACTTGGTAATGTATCTTCTTACTGATTCCGTTTGCTTTATCGAAACCATGAAATATCAGGAATAAGGCTTTCATGCGTGATCTTTGTCTTGGTGTATTTTGTTTATTCCGTTCATTTATTTTCTCTTTCCCGCTATGCTTCGTATTTTTCCGAAGAGGTCGTACTCACGCGTAGCCTGTATATATCCTCCAAAGATAGTAAAACTTACTATACTTTTTATAATTATTGTGAGAAATATATTCATTCCTTCCGTCGCGTACTGTATCGGCAGGAGAATGGCCGCCATCAGCAGGCTTACCGCCATCGGAGAAAGGAGCTGACGGACGAACGGCAGGACGCTTCGCCGGAAAGTCACCCGGTACATCTGCCAGTAGCATTGCGCGAAGTTGACGGTGAACGTGACGGCGATGCAGCTTGCCACTGCCGTCAGCGTGCCGAAATAGAAGATTCCGAGCAGCATGCCCGCCACGTTGAGCGCGGACGAGAACAGTCCGCACACGAACAGGCTCTTCGTGTCGCCCGCCGCCTGGAAGATGGAGCCGGAAGAAGACAGTATGATCTGAATCCCTACGGACAGTGACAGAATCCGGAAAACGGGTACGGACGGCAGCCATTGGTCGCCGAAGATGATCAGCGTCACTTCCTCCGCCGTGAAGAAGAGCAGCACGCTGAGCGGCAGTCCGATGAAGGCGAGAAAGCGCAGGATCCGTTCGTAGGAGGTGGCGAGCTTCCCTTTGTCGTCTTGAAAATCGCTGAATATCGGGTGCATCACGGGGGTGATCACTTGTGTGATGTTCTGCAGGGGAAGCATCATCAGACGGTAAGATTTTTCGTAGTATCCCAAGTCGGACATTCCCATGTATTTGCCGATCAGCAGCTTGTCAAGGTTGCGGCTGAAATAGTTGATGACATTGAACAGGAACTGGTAGGCGGAATAGGAGAATATCTTGCGCAGCACCGTCAGGCCCAGCGTGAGGCGCAGGCGTTGCGGATAGCGTTGGTAGGAGATGGCGAATATCAGTATGCTGGATACGATCGGGTTGATAATCAGCGCATACAGTCCCGCTCCGCAGAGTGCTGCGGTGACGGCTGCCGCCCCTGCCGAAATCTGAATGACGAAGCTCCGCACGGCAATGAACTTGAACTCCTTGTTGCGGTAGAACAAAGCCCCCGGCACGATGGTGGCGGAAGCGAAAAACAGGTTGACGGACAGCAGTTGGCACAGTGTCCGCAGGATGTCGCTGTTGTAATAACCGGCTATCAGCCATGACGCGGCGAAGAAGAGGACGCTTATGCCTATGCCGGTCCACACGGTGAACGAGAAAATATCCGACAATTCCTCCCGTGTCAGCGTCTTGTGCTGCACGATGGCGGGGGATACACCCATGTCCGTGAACAGGTTGAAGAAGGCGATGATTACGGTGGCTATCGCTACAATGCCGAAGTCGTCCGGCGAGAGCAGGCGTGCCAGTACACCCGCCACCACAAGCGAGATGACGACACCGCTGTATTTGGCGAGCGCTGTGTAGAACACTCCGGAGAACAGCTGACTTTTGAGATTATCTGCCATTTATCGCGTCTTTATAGACTTGTGCATACTCGCGTCCCGTTTTTTTGATATTCATGTTTTCGATGGCGTAGTCGTAGTTTGCCTCCCCGTGTTCGTAAGCGGCATACCGTGCGCCGGTTTCGAGCGCGTGGACGATATCTTCCCGGTCGTCGGGGTCGAACGAGGGGTTTCCGGTGATGGCCAGCAGCTCGCCGTTATTCCCCGTGTCGGGACCCACCACCACTTTGTGGTAGAGGAAGGCGAGGGGGATGTTGCCGGAATTCAGGATATCTTTGCGTGGAATCATTACCAGGTCCGAAGCTGCTATATAATAAGGTAGGTCGCAACTGTCCACCAGGTCGTCGTTGCCTCCGGCTCTCAGATGCAGCCAGTGGTTGAGCAGGGGCCTGATCACGTAGTAGCCGAAGCGCGAGAGCCATCTCTTGAGGAAGTTCTTGCCGTACCTGTTGCGTCTGGAGAAAGGGTAGAGACGGGGAGCGAGCAGCAGTTTATGCGGCCGTTTCCATGCATGGAATGCTCCGAGCACCATGCGTATCTCTTCCCGGTTGCGGAATTTGCCGAAGGCGGTGACGATGAACGCGTTCTGCGGCAGATTGAGATATTGGCGTGCGCGCGCCTCGCTGATATCCTCCTGATAAGTATATTCATAGATATGGTGGAGAATGACGACATTCCGGCTTTGGGGGTATCTGGCGGCAAAGTCATCCGCGCTGAAATGTCCCATGTGTACCACGATGTCGCTTTGCGTCTCGATGATGTCGTAGGCGCGGCTGATGATGTCGTTTGCGTAGTGCGGGCGCACATTGTGCCGCGTGTAGACGAAATGCGCCCCGCGCGAACGGAAGAAACGGATGCGCTCTTCGAGCCGGCGTATCACGTCGGGGTCTTCGCAGTTCCAGCCTACTACTTCTTCCGGCCATTGGAAGTGTATGATGTCATACGCCGTGTCTGATTCCCAAAATGCTTCTTTGGAACATTGTACGTCAATGCCCGTCATGCGGATAGCATCGCATAGAATAGGAGCGAACAGATTGTCCGTATCACTTATTTCTCTGAATACTATGAGCGCTTTTATTGCCTTGTCATTCGTCTCTTCACAATCGTTCATGTCCTTGCTTTTGTATCCTTCTTGTGCTACAAAGGTAGTAAACTTATGATAACTTTCTCTGTTTTTCCGATTTCTTTTTTCCCTTATTTCCTTTATCTTTCTCTTTTTTCTTCTTTTCCTGTTCTTTTTTCTTTCCCTTTCCCTTTTTCTTCTTTTCATTTTCCTTTTCCTGTTCTTGACTTTTGCTTATCCGCAGGTGCATGGATTTGCTCAGTAACGCCTCTCTCGCCTTTGTCCTCCGCTCCAGTTCTTCCGCGTCGGGGTGCTGTTCGAGGAGGATTTCGCCGGGAAGGTAATCGTCCAGTTTGTCGGGATCTACGGTTTTGATGATGATGCACTGCCCGTTTTGAATCGCTTTGATCATCGCCTTTGAAAGATGCAGGACGTAGAAATTGCACTTCAAGGCTATGAAATGCGTGTAGATCACTTGCGCGTACGATAATATGCTGTAATTCCGGACTTGTTCCATGTTCCATGTCGTGCTGGAATTGATGGTGGTCTGTCCCGCCACTTTCTCGTGCGACAGGGGCGATACGGTGCGCTGGATGTTCAGAAAACGTCCTAACGTGATGTGGACACAATATTTCAATCTCTCTTTGATTACTTTGTCGTCATTCAGGATGACATTTGACTTCATTTTCATTTAAAAAACATTTTTATTTATGGTTATTATATTGCTGCAAAGGTTGTTAAAAGAATCGTAATAGCCCTCTGTTTTTTTCAACAAGTGTAACCAAAACATTTAAAATACCTTTGCGCTCACTGAGTTAGCTCGTCCGAAAAGGATGATTTTCGTGAATAATTTATTAAAATAGAAAGAATAATGAAGAAGGATCAGTATTTTAATCTGGAAGTAAATCTGCTGAATGACGATAATATCGCCGGTATGATGTCGGAACTGGATGCGGCGGAAGCGCTCGGCATTTATGTGATGTTGCTGTTGCACCTGCGCACGAAAGATAATTATGAGGCGTCGTGCACTCCGCTTTTGTTGAGGGCGTTCGCGCGGCGGCATGACCTTGAGTTGGATATGCTGGAAAAGGTGCTCCATGATTATAATCTTTTTGAGGTGGACGAGGAGCGGCAGACGTTCCGGGCTCCGTATCTCGACCGGGTGATGCAAAGGCTTGAGGAAAAGTGGAGAATGGATACCGAAAACGGTAAAAAAGGAGGGCGCCCGAAGAAGCGTGCGAAATGCGCTGAAACGCCCGCCACCAAAGGGCGAAAACCCAACGAAACCCAAGAGAGGAGAGAAGAGGAGAAGATAGGTATTACTCCTGTTGTAAACAACAGCAGCAATACCCTCGCGGGAGGAGCTACTGACGCTGCTATGGTTGTGGCGGAGATTCCTGCTGCGGCTGCTACGGGGAATTCGGGGAGTTCGAGAACTTCGAGGACTTCGGAGATGACGGTTATTCCGGAAACGGAGGAGAAGATTTCTGCTTCGGGGACTTCGGAAACTTCGGAAGTCCGAACTGCTTCTTCCGTTCCTGTTGGAAGGGGAATGAGGATTCGGGCGGTGGATGAGGAGGGGCAGCAACCGTTGCAGCCGGTGCTGTCTTGGGAAACGCTGGTAGACCGGCTTGCCGACTCACGCTTGTATATGGAGCTGGCGGGGCAGCGTTCCGGTCTGGGACGGCTTTTTATCGACCATCAGCAGCAGATTATCGGTCTGTTCAAAAAGCATATCCTTCTCTACGGAAAGGAGAGCGGCTTGCTCTTCTTTGAGGACGTGAAACGCTATTTTTCCAATTATATCGCTGCCGGATCGCCTACTTGCCGTATGCTGCGCGAAGAGTTGATGCGGGAAATCAAGGAGCGGGAGAGCAGGGATGTGAGCCGTTTTGAAAGTGTTGTGGATGGAAAACGGATGTATCTGGGACGTCTTATTCCCAACAGCGCACCGCCAAGACCCGACAACTCGGCGGTGTGGGATGATGCGCACAAAAGATGGGGGCATTAGTTCATCCTACGTCTGGACACCATTCATCCTACGTCTGAGTGCCGTTCACCCCATGCTTGAATGTCATTCATCCCACGCTTGAGCGTCATTCATCCCACGTCCGAAAGCGGTTCATCCCGTATTTGAAAGTATCAATCTCTCCGTGTTCTACACGAAGCGTTTGTCTTCCTTTCCCTGTGTGTGGGAAATATAATTATTCATTTAAAAATAAAGCAAGTTATGAGAAATTTTGCCAGT
>OJOT01000408.1_pt1 | contig 26759 bp, 10 predicted proteins | sample 1598261 | NCBI WGS metagenome assembly OJOT01 (sample SAMN03922468, study PRJEB24848) | human gut metagenome | isolation source: stool sample | host: Homo sapiens | place: Germany | collected 2010-11 | reverse complement strand
TTCGAAATTCAGTTCAAATGCGATTTCTGCAATGGAGAGATTGGACGAGGACAGTAATTCTTTGGCACGAGCCAGTTTCAGTTGTTGCTGGTATTGTCCGGGAGAAATTCCGCTATACCGTTTAAATTCCCGGCGAAATAGAGAATATCCTACACCTAATCGGGCTGCAATGGTTTCGGGAGACAAATTCCCGGTTTGTTCTTCCTTCATCATGATTCTGGCTCTGTTGATGATGTCGATCATGTGATCGTCGTTAAACGAGCGATTCAAATCTTTGTAGTACACGCTTCCTAACAAATGTAAGACGATACTCGATACGATTTGTTGAAATCCTGCTTTCTCGCGTTCGGCCTTGTCCATGATTTCGTGATAAAGGTCTATGATTTTATCGTCTGTTCCTATTTTGAACAGACAGTGCGACGGGGCGAAGAAGCCGCTTTTTACCCGGTTGTCGATATGGAATCCTCTGAACCCTACCCAATGTTCGTCCCAGCCGGTTCGGGCGTCGGGGTAATATTTGTGCCATTCTCCCGGGAAGAGCAACAGCATGGTTCCGGCTTCTATGTGTGTCTTCGGACAGGACCGGCTGGAAAAATAGCCTTCTCCTCTCGTAATGTAAACCAATTGATATTCGTTGAGGGTGCGTTTGCCTTCGTTCTTGAAATTGTAGTTATCCGGGTGTTTCGACAGCGGGTAGGCATGATTAGGCGAAACGTATTGATAGCCTACCGTCGTAATGACGATACCCCATTCTTCGTCCCGAGCATTTACTCTCAGATATTTTAAAGCATCCGATTTTTTCTCTTCCGTATTCATAGTAGCCCAAATATAGGATTTCTTTTCGGAATATCAAAATAGAAAGTTTTTGTATCAAAAACATCAGTCGAATCTATTTCTCCGATTTTATTTTTGCTTCGTAAATTATAAAATATCTTGTTTTTACATGAAAGACACTGCATGTATAGCCATAGATTTGGGAGCTACGAGCGGTCGTGTCATTTTGGCAAAAATGAAACACGGAAGGTTGGAGATGGAAATTCTCAACCGATTTCCCAATGTGATTAAAGAGATTGACGGACGTTGTTACTGGGATATTTATTCTCTGTTCGATTCTATCAAAGAAGGTCTGAACATGGCGGCTTCCCGACAGATTTCAATCGATTCTATCGGAGTCGACACATGGGGCGTCGATTTTGTCTGTGTTCGGCCCGACGGTTCGTTCGTTTCGTTGCCCCGTGCATATCGCGACCCTTATACCGAGGGTGTTCCCGAACAATATTTCCGACATATTCCCCGGGAAGAGGTCTATCGTTTGACCGGTATACAGTTTATGAATTTCAATTCGCTGTTCCAGCTTTATGCGATGCGTCTCGAAGGCAGTATCGACATAGATGGGGTGCGCAGCATCTTGTTTATGCCCGATGCCATCTCTTATCTGCTCACCGGAAAAGAGGTGTGTGAATATACTATATTGTCGACCTCCCAATTGATGAATCCCGAAACTTGCCAGATAGAAGAACGGTTGTTGGAACCTTTGCATATTCCGGTAGAAAAATTTCCTCCGGTCGTTATGCCGGGCCGGATAATCGGGAACTTACGGGACGATGTAGCGGCCGAAATCGGATTGTCCGCTATTCCCGTTGTAGCTGTTGCCGGTCACGATACGGCATCGGCGGTGGCGGCCGTGCCGGCATCGGGAAGGAACTTCGCTTATCTCAGCTCCGGCACTTGGTCGTTGATGGGCATAGAATCGGAAAAGCCGATTGTCACCGACGAGGCTTATCGAATGAATTTCACGAACGAGGGCGGTATCGACGGGTCTACCCGTTTTCTGAAAAATATCACCGGATTGTGGCTTTTGGAACAGTGCCTGAAAGCGTGGAAAAACAAATCGGGTGAGATTTATTCCTATCCGCAAATCGTGGAAATGGCACAGTCCGTTGCCACGAACGAGAGTTATGTCGATCCCGATGATGCGACCTTTTCCAATCCTGTTTCCATGCCGGAGGCTATTGCGGATTATTGCAAGTCTCATCACATGGCCGTACCGCAAACGCATGCCGAGTATGTGCGGTGCATATTCGAGAGTCTTGCTTTGAAGTATCGCTATGTTTTGACCCGCTTGCAGACGGTGGCATCTTTTCCCATCGAATGTCTGCATATTATCGGCGGTGGTTCGCAAAACGATTTGTTAAACCGTTTTACGGCAAATGCTATCGGACTTCCTGTGATTGCCGGGCCTTCCGAGGCGACGGCTTTGGGTAATGTGTTGGTACAGTTGCGGGCTTTGGGCGTGGTAGCCGATCGGGATTCCATGCGTCGATTGGCTGCCGGAGCGGTCTCGTTACAGCGTTATGAACCGTGCGATACCGAACTGTGGAACGAGAAATACGTGATTTTTAAGAAGAGATGTAATTTATTATAAATAGAAAGGAGAATATCATGAAGAATGAACAAGCCGTGAAGGCGGCTTTCGAGTATGCCGCCGAACGTTATGCCGCCATAGGCGTAGACGTGAACGAAGTGTTGAAAAAAATGCAGGGAATATCTTTGTCGCTGCATTGCTGGCAGACCGACGATGTTTCGGGATTTGAAAATCCCGACGGCGAATTGACTGGCGGAATACAGGCTACGGGAAATTATCCCGGTAAAGCTCGCAATATCGACGAAGTGCGTGCCGATTTGCTTAAAGTGAAATCTTTGTTGCCCGGTTCGCATCGCATCAATTTGCACGAGGTGTATGGCGATTTCGGCGGTAAGAAGGTCGATCGTGACGAGGTTACTCCCGATCACTTTACCAGTTGGATGCAATGGGCCAAAGAGAACGGATTGAAGCTCGATTTTAATTCCACTTCGTTTTCCCACCCTAAAAGCGGCATGCTTACACTTGCCAATCCCGACGATTCGATTCGTGAATTTTGGGTAGAACATACTCGTCGTTGCCGGTGGATCGCCGACGAGATGGGAAAATATCAGAACGATCCTTGTATCATGAATCTTTGGATTCACGACGGTTCCAAAGATACGACCGTCAACAGGCTCTATTACCGTCGGTTGTTGGAACAGTCTCTCGACCGTATTTTCGCTACCGAGTACCGGCACATGAAAGATTGTATCGAAGCCAAACTTTTCGGTATCGGAGCCGAGAGTTATACCGTGGGGTCGTATGATTTTTATTTGGGTTACGGCGTGAAGCACAATAAGATAGTGACTCTCGATACCGGTCACTTCCATTTGACCGAAAGTATCGCCGACAAGATTTCCTCGTTGCTGTTGTTTACGCCCGAAATCATGTTGCATGTGAGTCGTCCCATTCGTTGGGATTCCGACCACGTGACGATTATGAATGACGACACACTCGACTTGGCTCATGAAGTGGTTCGTTGCGATGCCCTTTCGAGAGTACACATCGGTCTCGATTATTTCGACGCTTCTATCAATCGTATCGGGGCTTATGTCATTGGGTCGCGGGCTACACAGAAATGTTTCTTGCAAGCGTTGCTCGAACCGCTTGCCTTGTTGCGCAAATATGAGGCCGAAGGGCGTTTCTTCGAACGTCTCGCTTTGCTTGAAGAATGCAAGAGCCTGCCGTGGAATGCTGTTTGGGATTACTTCTGCCTGACGAACGATGTGCCCGTGGGTGAAGATTATATCGCCGACATCGAGGCTTATGAGAAAAATGTGACTTCCAAACGCCAGTAACGAGCCATGAATATTCTCATAGGATTATTGATTATTGCCGTGGGGAGTTTCGGCCAGTCGAGCTCTTATGTGCCTATCAAGAAAGTGAAATCTTGGAGCTGGGAGAGTTTCTGGCTCGTGCAGGGGATTTTCGCATGGTTGGTGTTCCCCTTGTTGGGTGCGTTTCTGGCGGTTCCGGCGGGTCATAGTCTCGGGGAACTCTACTCCGAGGGTATTCCGTTCATGTCTGTCTTGTACGGTGTGCTGTGGGGAGTGGGCGGATTGACTTTCGGGTTGAGTATGCGCTATCTCGGTGTCGCCCTCGGACAGTCTATTTCGTTGGGTACTTGTGCGGCTTTCGGTACATTGCTTCCGGCTTTGTTTGCGGGAACGAATCTGTTTCGCGGCGAAGGTCTCGTCTTGTTGGCCGGGGTGTGTATTACGTTGGCCGGTATTGCGGTGATCGGTTATGCGGGTAGTTTGAAGGCTCGGAATATGAGCGATGAGGAGAAGCAGAAAGCTATACGCGATTTCGCTTTTACCAAAGGGATTTCGGTCGCCTTGCTCGCCGGTATGATGAGTGCCTGTTTCAGTCTCGGGCTCGAAGCCGGAGCCGAAGTGCAGCAGACGGCATTGGCGTTGGGTGCGTCCGACTTGTTCGCCCTTAACCCGGTGATCCTGTTGGTTACATTGGGCGGTTTTTGTACCAATGCGGCGTATTGCCTGTGGCAGAATATCAAGAATCGTACCGGCAGGGAGTATTTCTCGGTATCGGTATCGACAGGAGTCAATAACTTGTTGTATTGCGCTTTGGCGGGTTTGCTTTGGTATTCTCAATTCTTCGGGTTGGGCATGGGAAAAAGTTTCTTCACCGGTTCGCCGGTCATGCTGGCTTTCTCGTGGAGCATATTGATGTCGCTGAATGTTATTTTCAGCAACGTGTGGGGAATTTTGCTGAAAGAGTGGAATGGGGTAGGACGGCGGACCGTAACCGTATTGATCGCCGGGTTGCTGATTCTTATCTTCTCGACGGTTTTCCCAAATTTGGTAAACAGTAATTTATAATGAAATAAAAGAGATGAAACTGATTGAAAACGATAAACTCGAATGCCAGATCGCCGATGTCGCCGAAGTGGCTGGTTATTTGTGGCAACGAGGGTGGGCCGAACGAAACGGCGGAAATATTTCGGTGAACGTTACGGATTTATTGACCGATGAAGAGAAGGCATTGCCTGCCATTTCCGAGCGATACCCGTTACCCAAAGTGATGAATGCATTGAAAGGGAATTTCTTTTTGGTGACAGGTACGAACCGGCGTATGCGTTATGTCGCTTCGCACCCGATGGAAAATATGGCGGTGATCCGTATTTCCGATACGGGAGATTGGTATGAAATTATCGCCGATAATCCGGTACGGCCTACGTCGGAACTTCCTTCGCATCTCTCGATGCACGACTATCTGAAAGGCCGTGGCGTCGACAATAAGGTCGTGTTGCATACTCACCCCACCGATTTGGTGGCGATGACCCATAACCGGTCGTTCTTACAGCCCGATGTACTGGGAAAACTGTTGTGGTCCATGATTCCCGAAACGCGGGTTATCGTACCCAAAGGTTTGGGTATCGTGCCTTATAAGTTGCCCGGTTCGCTCGAACTGGCCGATGCTACTATCCGGTTGCTCGATCGTTACGATGTGGTTATGTGGGAGAAGCATGGAGCATTGGCTGTCGGTGGCGATGTGATCGAGTGTTTCGATATGATCGATACGCTGTCTAAATCGGCGCAGATTTATTTGCAGGCTCGTGCGATGGGATTCGAGCCCGAAGGTCTGACCGACGAACAATCCGAGGAGCTTCGCAAAGCATTTCGTTTGGTTTGAAAATTTGATTTTATATCATCGGGGAAAGGCTCTTTTGTGTGGGTGTCTTAAACACCTCCCCTGTGTTTTGTTGTCAAACAAAATATAGGGGAGGTGTCACGTAGTGACGGAGGGGTTGAATGTCATCAAAAATCTACTTGGCAGTTTTTTTACCCCTCTTTTTAGCAACTACTTTTTCTTCGGTGTTTCCCCTATGTTGCTCTGCAATTCCCCGTAATGCTACGGGACACGGCAGGGGAGAAGGTTGATACCTTTGAATACAGGAACAGGGTGGTGCGTCCCCCTTTCCTCCTACCTCGCAAATTTTCTACTGAATCTAAAAATGAGGGATATATCGAGTGGTTTCGATATATCCCTTTTGGTTAAGATCCCTCTGTTTTTGTAGGCAAATTTTTTTTTATTTTTAGAATATGTGAAGATCCCTATTTAACCCAATAAATGTAGATTGTATAATGATATTTGAATAGTTAAATAATATTTCTAAATGTAAATAAATAGATATATTTATTAGGTTTAAACCAACGTATTATACTTGTATCCTACACCGATACTTCCCTCGATACTCCACCGAGGTGTTAAAATCCATTGATAACCGTAAGATAACCCGGCTCCGTAAGTGTTGCCTTGATAACGATATTTTTTAACATCGGGAAAAATTCCGAAAGGAAGCGGAACTTGTCCGGCATTGAAATGGGTGTATAATACATGAAGCCCGAAGAAATGCCCGTTGAACTTTTGACAGAGCCAATAACGCACTTCGGGTTGTACGCGGATATGCTTCCATTTTCGGTTATCCCTGAAAGTGAACGGATTATAGTAGATATGAGTATTCAACGTCCAACGATCGTCCAATCCTATTTCCGCTCCCAACGTCGGTGTGGCGGTAGCCCAACCGAGGAGATTACTCTTTACCGCTATCTTTTGCGCCGTACCGGTCAAACAAATAGCCGATAATAATATTATTATAATTATATTTAGGATTCTCTTCATCTATTTGTCTAATTATGTGAGGATTAGTACAAAATATATTTTTTATAACTCAAATCGTTTTATTCGCCCCATATATTTTTTATCAATTATAATAACCTTCTAATTTTTAGGCAATAACAGATTTTGCATCATTTGTTATTGCCCCGCTTCCCCATTACTACCATTTGAAATACGGTGACAAAGTTACAATATTTTAGAATTATTACAATACAAATACGATGACTATATTTTATTTTAACAGATTGATTTTTATATTATTAATAAAAACTTTGAAATTTATTTGTATTGTAAGCCTTTACAAACAATAAAATTCATCGGGGAAAACACGCTAAAAATATAGCCGATTTATACGTTCGATTATTACCAGTGTCGTACTTGCGGGCGTAAAATAGGCGACGGCCATAAAGGCTATCTTGCTCCTACCGAAGCCGCGATTTCTATAATCTATATACTGAAATGAGAGCGATGAAAAGATATATAGTGTTTCTGCCGGTTTTTGTCTGGGCTATATTTTTTGCCGGGGCCGAGGTGAAGGTCGAGAATGCTTCGATACACCGTTCGGGAGATAGTATTCGGGTAAGTTTCAAAATTTTGGTTCCGTCGGGAACAGTTGCTTCCGATTATGTACAAAGGCTTATTCCCGTTATCGAGAACGGTGTGGATTCTTTGGCTCTCGACGAAATAGAGATTATAGGCAAGCGTAAACAAAAGTTACGCCGCCGGGAAGCCGTGCTTTCGGGGAAAACGTATGAAGTTCCTTTTTATCAGACCGTCGATGGCGGCGAGTTGCAATACGATTGCGTGCTGCCTTATGAAAAATGGATGGGTAGAGCCCCTGTCGATCTCAGCCTGTTATGTGAGCGCGAGGGGTGTTGCAAGGTCGAACCTTTGCCGGGTATCTTCCTTTGTTCCGATGTGAAACTGCGTCCTCCTTATGTTCCTTCGGTACAGCCGGTGGCATTGATACCGAGCGTGGCGGAACGGTTGGCCGAGGTCGAAAAGGTTTTGTTCCCTATGGCAGAGTACGAGCCCTATTCCGATTCGATGACCGTGTGGCGGGATCGGGGAGCATTGAAAGTCTATTTCCCTCTCGATAAGTCCGACTTGCGTCGCGATTACCGAAACAACGATGTGACGCTCGGTAGAATCGTCGATATATTGAGGCAGATCTATGCCGACGACCGTTCCGATGTCGGGAAGATATTGATTGTCGGGTTTGCTTCGCCCGAGGGCCCTCTCGGCCGGAATACCCGTTTGGCAGGCGCTCGCGCCGAGGTCTTGAAGGAGTATGTAAACAGTTATCTCGAATTGCCGGATAGCCTCTACGAGGTAGCCAACGGGGGCGAGGCATGGGGCGAATTGCGCGATCGGGTGGAAGAAAGCACATTCGATTGCCGGGACGAGATGCTCGATATTATCGACCATACGGCCGATCTCGGCCGTCGGGAGTGGTTGTTGCGCCGGCTGGACGGTGGAGAGCCTTTCAAAGAACTGTTGCGCTCGGTATTCTCCGACCAACGTAATTCGGGATACATGAGGGTTTATTATACTTCGGAGCCGGATTACAACGCTATAAAGATCAACCAAGCACAAGGTATGATTGCCGAGGGCGATTTCGACGGGGCTGTCTCTTTGCTTCGACCCATACGGGAAGACAAACGCTGTTTGAACACTCTCGCGACAGCCTATTATCGTTTGGGCGATAAAGCGACGGCATTGGACTTGTTCAAGCAGGCAGCCGCTATGGGAGATAAAGTAGCTATTCAAAACTTGGAAAATATAGAAAACGATTATTAATCTTTTAACAAAAACAATTACGAAGATGAAAACAATGAAAACAAAATGGGCAAAAGCCGGGACTATGTTCCTTGCCGCTGCCGCAGTTCTGTCGTCTTGTTCCAACGAAGAGGTTATTCCGGGAGGAGAGACTCCTGTGGGGGAAAGAGATGCTGTCAAGACGAGTTTCTCGTTCGCTATTCCTTCGCCGGTGTCCCGTGCTACCGGCGACGATGTTCAAGGCAACAACAATTTCTTGGGTATAGAAAGTTTGAGGTTAATGCCTTTTTCAAATTTGAGCGGCGATTATGTAGGAGCCAATTCGGTGTTGGCCGGTGCTACCCAGTTGACAGGTTCTGAGATCACGAATGGCGAGGCCGAGAATTTTGTAAAAACGTTTACCGACGTAACTATTCCTTCCGGCGACATCGCTTTCCTTTTTTACGGTAAAGCCAAGCATGACGCGGCTTACAAAGGTGTCTTGGAGATGACACCCGATGCTTCGGTTACCTCTTTGACTCCTGCCGACATAGCGTTTACTTTGAAGAATATTACCGAAGGTACTTATACCGGTGGTTCCTATTCTACCGCAGCCGCTTTGATAGAGGCGTGGAAAACGAATGTTACGGATGCATTGGCTACTTATGTCGGTAGTTTGACAGAGGGTGAGGAGAAGAATAAGGCAACAGAGTTGCAGAATGGTTACTTTTCGTTCAATAGCGCTTCTTTGGAAAATCTGAAATTGGCTTTACAGTATCTTTCGAACGGGTTGGGCGAATTATATGCGAATTACTCTACGTCAGAAGCCAATACGGCAAAGACATCGGTCGATGATATGGCGACAGAGTTGGCAAAAGATGCTTACAAAGATTTCCCCGCCAATCTTCCGAAAGGAGCATATAAATTGAATAACGGTATCATCGTGTTCGATGAGAACGGCCCCGGCGGTTCGGGTATTGTTACGAGCGGTTCTTCGAAGGCATACAGCTATCCTTCTTCTTTGTATTATTGGACCAATGCCTATCCGGTAGCTTATTCGACTCTTCCGACATTTGCTAATTGGAATAGTGGTGTTTATAGCGGAGCTCGTACGCCGATTACGGTAGCGACGACGAAGATTGCTTTGAACAAAACGATCAATTACGGTGTGGCACGTCTCGATGTGAAAGCTGCATTCAAATCGGCCGACGGTACAGTTCCGGCCGGTAAAAATACTAAGGTGACTTTGGCCAACCATAATTTTGTTGTAAAAGGTATATTGATTGGCGGTCTGCCCGATAAACTGGATTGGGAAATGCATCCTTCTGCCGCCGACACTTATTCCAAGATTGTATATGACAACAGAATGAATACCAATGATTACGAATTGACGAATGCCGCTACTCCCGATTTTGCTGGTATGACTCCATTTATATACAGCTTATTGCCCGAGACGGCCGATTGTTCTACCGGTAGTGCAGAGGATTTGGGACATACACCCAATATTGCTTTGGAAGTCTTGAATGACGGTCCTCAATTCTACGGTTTAGAGGGCAATTTGGTTCCCGAAGGCGGAACGTTCTACTTGGTAGGAAAGCTGACTTATAAGGCGGACAGCGGTAAGAGTGAAGTCGTTCGCGTATTCCAGCAGGATTACAATACGACGGCGAACTTGTCTATCAATTCGTTGGCAAATGCCTACAATACGGTTCCCGACCTGATTAATCCGCGTCTGGAATTGGCATTGGCTGTCGATCTAGACTGGAAAGCCGGTTTGGTTATTGATGTACCTATCGGCGATTGATTTCGAAAAAAATAGTTAAACTGTAAAATTTGTCTCCGGTGAATCGGGAGCGTTTCGATTCGCCGGAGATATTTCCTCAAAAAATAAATATCGAGAAAATGAAAACAGGTGATTGGCAAAGATGGGTTGTCGGAGGAATCTTTTTCGCGTTGCTGCCGTTATCGAGCGGTTGCATCGACGACAACATGTCCGATTGCAACAATTTCACCGTCAGATATAGAATAGAACTGTCTACCCATACACAGGCATTTTCGGGTAGAATGGAGAATCTCAATATGCATTTTTATGACGGTAACAAATCGCTCGCTTATCATGAGTATGTAGAGCGGGAACGAATGCCGTCGAACAATATCTACGCTATTACCCTGCCTGCAAACGATTATCACCATTTTGCCATTGCCAATATTTCGCAGGCGAGTTGTGTGAAATGTTCCGACCTTGGTGTCGCGTCCGATCGTTATAAATTGTCTTATGAGTCGGCGGCCGATACGGTATCTTCGCATGTTTCGGAACTGTATGTCGGGAGGGAACGATTTACGATAGCGGACAGAAATCAGTTTATCGAGGTCGTTTTGACGCCTTGTATTTCCAAGACGAGGTTACACCTCAGTTATGGAACCGATCCCGTCGTCCCGGTAAAACGGGTAGAGGGATATGTCAATGAAACCGCAACCGGTTTTTTGTGTAACGACAGTCTTTATGAGTACGACCGTCCCGTTGTCGTACAGATGAATGAAGCGGGGAAAGATGAAAACGGACTGGCGCTTTTCGAAGCTGTTTCGTTCCCGTCGAGGAATGAGGCGAGAGCAGGAGCGAAGTCTTTGAACCGTAACCTATCGGAGGAAAATGCTATCTGGAATACCGATGTTTACGTTACCATAGGAGATAAAATAACACGAAATACGATCAATCTGACCGAGCCGCTTCCCGCCGGAGAGTGTATAGAAATATACGGTGTGGTGAGGGACGACGGCAGTATAGATATCGGTCACAATGTGCAGGCGACCGTGGCGGTGACTATCGACTGGAAGCCGGGAGGAGATATCGATGTGGATATATAATATTCCCGCATGCGGGCAGATTGTCGAATATAGGTTTAATCGAATAGGAGCTTTGATGTTGAAACAGAGATATGCGATAATGGCACTTTTGTTCGCTACATGGTTGCTCGGCGGCTGTGGAGGCGAGAACTCGTTGCAGCCCGGCAGTCCGTCGGAACCGCAGGAGACGGCGAGCGTGACGTTGAGTATATACACCGGCCGGGAAATTTCGAGAGCGGTGGGGCTTCCGGGAGACCCCGGGACATCGCCGGAGCTGCCGGATGCCATCGAAAATATCAACCTGTTCATGTATGTAGAGCCTAAAAACGGCGCTGCCGCTTACATGGAACATTATTATATAGAACTGCCCGAAAGCACGGCCTATTATGAGTTTCAAGCCATAGACGTGCCGAAGTGCACCGCCTCGTTTTATGCTATCGTCAATGCCGGCAGTCACTACGAATGGGATGCCCTGTCGACGGAAGACGAGGTAATGGCGTTGACGACGATCGCCACGCCTTCGCGCGATTTATATGCCGGTACTTTGCTCGACCTCGAATTGGTTCAAATGAAGCATTCGGGAGTTATCGATGCCGGGCTGGTGGCTTCTAAGGTCGATATTATGTACAATATAGGGACGGCTATATCCAATTACAATGCCAAGCCAGCCGGACAGAAAGAACATGGGGACTGTACGTCGGCGAAAGTCGTTTCATTGAAGTTGAAAAATGTACCCAAAGAGGGAAAATTCTTTGCCGTGAGGTCGAATGACCCCGTTGTCGATCACGTGGTCAGCCTTACCGGTAATTCGGGACCGGGTCAATCGGCATGGATTAACGGGCGATACGACTGTTATCTCTACGATAGCGGTACGCTCGATATAGAGCTGGTCGTGCAGAGCGTATATGCAGACACTTATGTAAAGATGACTACTTATAACATACACGTCGATACCCCCGAGGACTTGGCGGTTGCGCCGTATTATTTGCTGCGGTTCGATGTGGTGGGATTTACGCAAACGGAATATAATTATCGATGGACAGCTTCGATATAGAAAAGGAATTATAGGTTATGTTGAACGGAAGAAATAGAGAAATTATTGATTTTGCAGGCCGTGTTTCCGATGTGTCGAAACGCATGGGATATTCGGCGGGATTGCTGCTATTGTTTCTGTTGTCGCTGACGAGCTTACCGGTAGAGGCTCAGTCGAATATCCAGCCGGCTCAACCGGCCTTCAATTTGCGACGCATATATGTTTCCCCCGAAGGAGCCGGTACGTTCGACGGTTCTTCGTGGGCGAATGCTGCTAAGGGTTCCGATTTGCAAATGATTCTTCGTTCTACCGATACATGGAATGCTATTAACTCTACATTGCAGATATGGATTGCGGCGGGTACTTATGTCCCGACCGAACCACTCCTTCCCGGCGATGAACAGAGTGCCTCGTTCGTCTTGAAAGGAAATCAGGTCGTTGTTTACGGCGGTTTTCGCGGGCAAGTGTTCGACGATTTAGGAGCTTTGGTCTATGAGGGGGAGAACAGTCTCGAAGAGAGAGAATACGGCAATGTCTATTCGGGCGACCGGCAGGAGCCGTGGGCGTTGAAGAACCAGACTATTTTATCGGGCGACCGATTGAGAAACGATGTAGTCGGTACGGATAACATGTTCTCTTCGCTCGACCCGACCCAGAATACCACCCGGACAGACAATCTCCATACGGTAGTTACTTTCGATCCGTCGAGTGTGGACGTGATGCTCGACGGGATAACTATTGTCGGGGGCTCTGCCGATGGAGACGGTAATTCGGGGCGCGGCGGAGGTGTATCGCTCGACGGTATCGGTTGCGGCATACAGCGATGCCTGTTCTATTTTAATTTTGCCTCGAAAGGAGGAGCCGTTTATATGCATAAGAATAGCGGTTCGGACTCCCAACCGTGTTTTGTCTATAACTCGGTGTTGGTATCCAATTCGGCATTCCGTCGCGACGGGTTCGGATATGGAGGCGGTATCTATTCCGAAGCAGGAGTCGTTTTCGACAATGTCGTTTACAATAATAACGGGGGCGGTATTTGTGTATACGATGAGACCTCGATTGTCAATAATACGATTGTCAACAACCAGTTGTATGGTATAGGTCGTCCGGCCGATACCGATGTGGCGGGTTCTTCGATCAGCGTATCCAACTCGGTTATATGGAGTATCAACCCGTTGAACCATGCGGGATTGAAGGGATTCGATGCTCTTGTCGACCGTGTCTCGAATTGTGCGATCGTCGATTGGGACGAAACGAAAGGCAACGATAATATTTCGTTGTTGCCTTATAATGACCATACGGGTTCTGTGCCCAATTTTATCAATCCTACGACTCAGATAGGGGCTATATTGGAGCCTGTGTATGCCGATTTGGGCGTTTCGTTTTTGTTGCGTCAAAATTCTGTGCTCCTGTCGAAAGCCGAGGGTTCTTGGATGACGACGTTGAACACGTATTACGGGACCGATGTTTCTTACGACATTGCCGGGAAGCCGAGGATAGTCAGTAAGACGCTGGATATAGGAGCTTATCAATATCAGCCGGTTTCGGGCAGAAATATATTGTATGTTCGTCAGCTTTCGCCCGACGAACCGCCTCTTGCCGACGGTGAAGTCCGGGACGGAAGTACATGGCGTTTGGCCGTGCAAGATGTGCAGATGGCGATCGATCAACTATATGCCCGGAATGTAGTGGGAGAGGTGTGGGTCGCCGGTGGAACGTATTACCCCACGGCAGCATTTACCGATGAGTCGGGTATAAGGGGCCGTACGGAAAGGCATCGTTCTTTCATCATGCGTAGCGGTATCTCGGTTTACGGAGGATTCCGGGGACAAACCGGCGACGAAGGGATAAACAACAGCACGACTCGTCCCCGCGACCCGGACCATCTCGATGTTCAATGGGCGTTTGCCAATCGTACGATATTCAGCGGAGATGTCGACCGGAACGACGATTCGCAGAAAGGTTGGCGTTGGAATGCCGGAGAAAAGAAATGGGAGCAATATTACGGGCGCAACTCCTACCATGTGGTATGGTTCGCTTCCGAGGGATTTAACGAAAGAACCACGAAGTACGAAGCCGTTACGGCAAAGCCGCTTCCCGTGGAGACGACTCTCGACGGTGTCGTGGTTACGGGCGGTTGCGCCGACTATGGCGAGCGCGGAGAATCGACCCGTATGGGCGGTGGAATCTATTTGACCGAGAACGGAGTCGTGTCGAATTGTATCATTTATCAAAACTTTGCCTTGACTCGCGGTGGCGGGGTGATGATGAATAACGGCGGAATGTTGGTGAACAGCATGGTCTTTCGCAATGCTTCGCCCGGAGTGCAGGTGCGCAACGGATTGGGCGGCGGCGTGTACATATTGGGGAACGGAACCGTTTTCAGAACGGTGATAACCAACAATACGGCTCGCGTGGGCGGCGGTGTGTATGTCGATGAGGCGGAGTATAACAATCCTGCATACGAAGAATCGTTAGACGATATGTACCGGGGCGTCTTGGTGAACACGCTCGTTTCCAACAATACCTCTTCGTCCGATGCGGGAGCGGTCTATTTTGATAAGTTGGGAGGGCTTTCTTCCTCTACGGTGGTTAAGAACTATTGTTCGGCGGTGGCTTCCGACCAAGAAGGAAATTCGGGCGGTATGATCGTCGATGGATATGGCATAGTCTATAATTCGGTTCTTTGGGGAAATGCGACCCTCGAACATACTCGGCAATTTTACGGGAAAAACGGAAAGACGGCCGAATCGAATGTGCCGGCTTCGATACAGGTTTATAATACGGCGCTGCAAAATCTTTCCAATACGATTTGGGGCGTGAATACTGTAACTCAAAAAACGTATGCCTTGTCCGATCAAAATTCAAAAGGACGTTCTTCTATCGCTTATGATTTCAGGTTCCCTGATTTTACCAATGTAAGAGTCGGCAATGTCGACGTTATCAACAATGAGGCCGGCGTGTACCAGACGACAGCTGCCGATGTCGAGGGCACTCAAACGCTCGACAATGCGTTGCGAACTATTTATGACGTACAGCGTTGGGTTCCGTCCGAATTTTCTGCCCTACAAAGAAAAGGAGGCAGCCAATCCGAGGCTCCGTATGTCAGATATGCTCCGGTGAAAACACAGTTTTATGTCGCGATGACCGATATTCTCAGCAAAGCGTTCGTCGAGCCTCGTGTCTTAGGAGCTTTCGCTTCCGATCGTCCGTCTTTGCAATATAGCGTCATAGAAGATAACGGTGTAAAGAAACTGGTTATTTTTGTCGACCCGTCGGTCGATACGGATCTTTCGGGCGAGTCTTGGGAATCTCCGATTATATCGGGGAACTCGGCCATCGAATATTTGGCGGAACTCCCGGACACCGAATATCCCGGTTGCCCTCGTGAGATATGGGTGAAGGAGGGGACGATAAATCCGGTATGGAAAGCTATCGGCAGTGACCGTCGCACTTCGTCGGTCGTTTTGCGGGGAGGCGTTTCCTTGTATGGCGGTTTCAATTCCAAATTGAGAGGTACGGAAGGCTCTACGGTTCCCGGACGGACGTTTGTCCCGACAGGGAGCGATGTCGCCGAACCGATGCGTAATCCGGTGGATTTCCGTACGGTGTTCGACGGTACGTTGGCCGGAGGGAACCTTTATCATGTGGTAACTATGTCTGACGACGGAGAAGCCATTCTCGACGGGTTTCATATCGTCAACGGAAATGCATCGACCGGTTCTTCGGTTATCAAGACAGGGGGCGGTGTGCTGCACGAATATGGCACATTGTATATCCGCAATTGCATGATCGAGAATAATGTCGCAACGAACGGAGCCGGAATCGTTATGTTGGGTACGACGAAAAAATTGGTAATGACCAATACGGTGGTGAATAATAATACCAATACGGGATTGGCGAGCGAATCCTTTTATTCGGCGATAACCCTCGAAAACGATGCTCGTCTCAATCACTGCACGATTATACATAACAATGCCCCGGGCATCTGTGCGATGAATGGGCAGCTGAGGCTCTATAATTCGGTTTTGTGGGGAAATACTTCGACCGGGACTATCGCTCCCGAAGACATACAAATTACAGGAGAGGCCACTACGCTCGATATTCGCAACAATGCTATCCAGAATGCTCCGGAAGAATGGAATCTGTGGAGTGAGAACATACAGTTAAGCGTCGTTCAGGGCGATCCGTTATATCCGGCTTTTGTCAATCCGACCCGAAATGTCGGTGCAGTTTCGTCCGGATACGATACGCCGTTGGGCGGTCCCGCACGATTCGAACCGACTTGCGAATCACCGTTGGTGATTGCCGGTGACGAAAGTATAGTTGGTGATCCGGATTTGGCTCTTGATGCCGATATTACGGGGCATAATTTCGCTGTGGGTGGAGCCCCCGATATAGGAGCTTATGAGGCTACTTGTCTGAATCCTGTCGGTTCGGTTCTTTACGTGCGTAGCGGGCCTGCCGGTACGGCCTCTTCTCCTCAAACCTCTTATTTCGGTACGGGAGACGGTTCTTCGTGGGCGAACGCTATCAATGGAAATGCGTGGTATGGATTCGACGACGGTCTGCCTTATGATCAAATCGAATACGATAGCCGCGATGCTACCGACTATATTACCGGTTTGCAGTATGCTGTCAACGAGGCATACAAGACATCGTTGAAAAAAGACGGAAGCGGTCGGATCGCTTATGAGACATTGAATTATACAGATTATACATACAATCAAACGAACGGTCGTAGTGCATCGGTACAAATACCTGTCGGTGTCGATACGACGGCTTTGGTCGAAGTGTGGGTAGCCGAGGGCGAATATACCAGCCGGCGGGGATTCTTTATGCGGGATGCCGTGCAAGTGTACGGCGGATTTCCCAAGACCGGTACACCCGGGAAAGACGAGCGCAATCCCCGCGTCTACAATACGATTATACAGACGATGACTACCGCCGAGGCGAATGCTGTTACTTCGCTCGATGGGTATGCTCCTTATTTCGATATGGATGCCGGTGGATCGACGAGTCAGTTCTATGAATTGAACAGTCGATACGATAATGCGAATAAAGTTCGTAGGGTACTTACCCAGCCTTTCCCGTATTATGAGGACGGAGGTCGTTTGGAAGCGGGTTCGCAGGGACAGGCTTCGACCGAGACTAATAATGTGGCGTTGAATCCATTTGTTATCGAGACGATATGGGACGGATTTATAATACAAAACGGTCGAACTCGAATACGTCACGGAAAAGATGGCGGTGCAGGGGTAGCCTTGCGGAAAAATGGACGGCTCGAAAACTGTATTATCCGAAACAATTATAATGTAGCATCCCGTAGTCGTGGCGGAGGTGCATTTTGTAACGACGGAACATTTTCCAATTGTTCGTTTTTCAATAACGATATGCCGGCATTGGGGAGCGATTACGGAGAACAATACGGCGGGGGTGTTTACATGCGTTACGGTACGTTGTACAATTGCGTGTTTGCCGGTAATTCCGTATCTGGCGGTAATTCCAACGGTCAGGCCGTTTATATCGAAGTAGCCGATTTTTATAACAATACGATTGCCGACAACTCCGGTAGCGGTGCAGCCATTTATTGCGGTTATTGGTTTGCCGATGGTGCGGCCAATATTTACAATACCATTATTTATAATAATTCGGGCTCGTCTCAGGTGCAGGCTCATAGCAATGTAGTGTTGAGAACTTCGCATTGTTGTTATCCCTCGGGTTCTATATCGGGAGTCTCTGGTGCTAACTTGACGCAAGACAACATTATCAATCAAGTTCCGCAATTCGTGGATCGTTCGTCGGGAAATAAAGAAAATAACGACTATCGTTTACAGGGCACTTCACCCTGTATCAATGCCGGGAATAATAGTCCCGAAGGGATTACATTACCCGAAACCGATATGGATTATACCGATCGTTTCAAAGATTGTTCTATCGATATAGGGGCATACGAAATAGACCAAAGCGAGCCGATTATGCCCGCTATCAAGACTATCGACGGAGAACAGGTGGGAGTCATTTATGTGACGAAGGCGGCTAACGGTACGGTAGACGGTTCGTCGTGGGCGAATGCCGCTTGCGAAGCGAAATTACAAAAAGCTCTCAACTGGGCAGGTTATATTATTCACAATAAGGAGACGTACGCATCGGGTCGATATAGAGATATTACTCGCATTCAAGTGAGGATTGCGAAAGGCACTTATTATCCTACCGATGTCGTTCTTCCCGATCAGCCTCGTACCGCTTCGTTTATTATTCCGGCAGGGATAGAGGTGTATGGAGGGTTTGCGGGAATCTCTGACGACGAGACCGTGGACGGACGTAATATGCGTTTGAACAGGACTTTTTTCAACGGTATGATCGGCAGTTCGACAGAAGAAAGCGCCTATCGTGTCGTAACGTTCGGCATGAAGCAGCATAAAGACAACGCCACGATGCCTGCCGAGGGCGCAGCTTATTACGACGATCCCAACCCCGAAATAGCTTTGCTCAACGGTGTTTATATCGTTTATGGAAATGCCAATCACCCGTCTGACGAAGAGTGGCAGTCGGGTGGCGGTGTTAAGGTTACGTCGAACGGATTGTTGCAGAATTGTGCCGTTTTCAACTGTGCCGCTTCCGATAAGGGCGGAGGAGTTTACTTAGCTCCGGGCGGCCGGATTACCGGTTCGATAGTTTATAATAACGTGGGAGCCAATGGCGGAGGTATTTATGCCGACGACTCTTCGATGGTCGTAAATTGTACGGTAGTCGATAACACGACTGTAAACAATGGCTCCGGTGGTGGTATATCGATAGGCGTGAAGCCGATTATCATCAATTCTGTATTCTGGATGAACGATTCCGGTAACGGGAAAAATATATACGGAAACATGTCCCAGCAGGTCGATACGACCTTTACGGGCGTGCGGTATCAAAACTATATCTTTAATCATTGTGCGGTCGAAGGTATCAAAGTCGTGGGTTTCGGAAACATGGCGTTGACGAGTACGAATGAGAATACATCGACGATAGTGGGCTTGAATGCTCCCGGTTTTACCGACCCCGATAACCTCGATTTTACTTTGAAACGTGTATCGGCGTTGATTCGTGCCGGTATCGGAGCCGAGCAGCCGGGCTCTCCGCTCATGGAGGCATTGCATGTTTCTCGACTCGATTTGCTCGGAACGAATCGTTTTTATAAAGAGGATTCTTCTTTGCGGGATTATTTCGAGATAGGAGCTTTTGCTTATGACGGGATATTTGTTATCGACCCTGCGGGAGATACCGAAGCCGAAAAGGGGGCAGACGGAATCTACCGGTTGTATGTGTCGCAAACGGCACAGGGGTTGGCAAACGGCCGCAGTTGGCGAAACGCTTTGGGCGATATACAGCAAGCTCTCGATTATTTCGGGAATGATGCCAATTTCGAACACGATCCGAATAAGGATACTCGCCGGTGCGAGATATGGGTCTCGAAGGGAACGTATAACCCGAAAACTTCGGTGAAAGAGGATAATTGGGGAACTTCTTTTATTCTTAACAGATATTCATCGATATACGGAGGATTCCGGGGCAGTAACTTACCTTATTACGAGAGTTGGATAGAATCGTTTAAAGTGGAACCCTCGAAGCGTGTCGATGCCACCGGTGTATGGAACAAAGAAGACTATTCCTATACATTGGGCGGCGATGGAGAGATTACCTTTTATCCAGAGGTAAAGGCATTGGAGGATGAACCCTCTTCGTGGTTCTTGCATTTCACGACCGATGAGAAGTCACCGTCATCTCCTGTTGTGACGGTCAATGGCTTCCAACTCCCTCATGAGCTGGAATTGCCGGTCATCGCTACCGACAGCACCACCGAGTATATTTACGATTTGCGCTATCTGGCTATCGGAAATACCGATTGGGCGACAGCTCCGGTCATCGAGGCTGTTCGCGTCTCGGGATTACCGGCCGGTGTGAAGTTGTATAGCGCTACGATCGATAATCGCAAGAATTCCACAACGGTATCGACGGAAATTCTCGATACCGATATTCTTCATCAGACTTCTACGGGTGTTCCTTATGATGCCTCGGTGAGCTTGAATAATTTTTCGCAAGCGGAAAAATCGAATACATATTCTTCCAATGTCTCCGATTATTATGCTGCCGGAAATTCGGCAGGAGCATACGGTATGCATTATTGTCCAAGTTCTGATAGGGCATCTATTACAGTTTCGGGGAACGACGGTGTCGTATTAACAAACGAGAGGTACAGGAGGTATTTTTGGCAAGAGTATACTTATTATAATGACCAATTGGGAGCCTACTTCCGTTTTCCACAGGCGGTGAAATACGAAAGAACAAACCCGAGTAATCGGTATTTGCATGCAACGATACATTTTACCTCTTTGATCAAAGAGGACGAGAAAGGCAGGTTGCGTATACAGTTATATTCGACAGCCGGTGTAAGAAAGTCTTTACTTATAAATGGAAGAGTTAGTAATGAAGAGTACAACCTGACGGTGGATTTAAAGACCGGATTGGTATATGACGGCACTTCCTCCGTAGAGATTACTGATGAGGAAAATACGTTGTCCGATGGCGATATGCTCTCGCTCGTCTCTGTTCATCCCTATTACGACGGATATGCTGCATATACCGTGGAAATTAGCGATATAACGATAGACAATAAGAATCAGTCGGGGGATACGGTTTCGGAGTTGGATATTAATATCGTTACGGAAGAAGAAACTCAGGCTATGCCTTCATCGGACCAGTATTACGAAGGGGAGGCATTTTTGAGCGAGCGACCTCGTCAAGATTGGAACGGGAACGGCTTGCTCGAAGATTTCGAGTACGCTAATGAAACGATTCTTTCGGGCGATATAGGCGGCGGTTCCGGTAATTCGCATGTGGCTTATTATGAAGACTCGGAGGCTACTCGCAGGGTTGTACTCGATGGAATAAAGATGGTAAAAGGTAACTCGTCGTGTACCGATCATGGAGGCGGGGCTTTATGTGCTTTGGCTCCGATTGCTTTGCGCAATTGCCAATTGTTGCTCAATACGGCCGATTTCGGGGGAGGAGCCGTGTATGCCAGCGATATAGAGATCTATGGTTCTATATTGGGCGGGAACGAGGCTCCCGGTAAATCGGGAGGTGCGGTCTATCTGCGGGAAGGCGGGAAGTCGCTCATCGTCAATACGGTGATTTACAACAATACGGCATCGACGGGCTCGGCCTATTATGCCGAATCCGGTTCGACATCGCAGTTAATCAACAATACGATCGTGCGTAATGCCCATGCCGAGAATGTGTCGGGCGATGTAACATCGGGTAGTACCGTTTATTCGGCTTCGACAGCCGGTAATAATCTTACCAATACGGTTATCTGGGGGAATGACGATGCCGAACGTATCAATGCAGATCATTGGGAAATTATTACTTCGGCAGCCGATGTCGATGAAGATGCAGGAAATTTCGAGGTCTTTCTGGATCGGGCTAATGAAGCGGTTATGGGGCCTCGGTTCGGATTTCCCAGCGATTATGCCGGAGCGGGAAATTATTTCGCTTCTGCCGATTTCTCTCTACCTTCGCTCTCGACGCTGGTTAACCGGGGTACGAATGGCGGTACACGTCGACTGAATACGGTTATCGAAATGAATCCCGACGGCTCGGTGAAGAGCACGACAATTACAACGGAACCTGTCGTACTCGATGGTTCCGGTAAGGGATATTATGCCGTGCAGAAAGTGTCGGGACGCGAGAATGTGCCGGATACGCTAAACAATAAATGGCGTATTACCAAAGAACCTGATACATATCACATTATTAAGAAAGACGGTGTAGATATGATCGATGTGAAAGAGTGGAAGGAGGGGACGATCGATATAGGGGCTTATGAATATGAAACGGTATCGTTGACTCCTTTCGGCGGTAATATACTGTATGTGAAGAGTTCCGAAGCAGTTTCGGATAAAGAAAACAACGGAGAAACGTGGGAAAGGGCTACGTCTAACATTCATCAGGCTATTCAGGTACTGTTGCTCAGTCCCAATAAAAAAGATAAATATATCAAGATTGCTTCGGGCGACTATGTGCCGTTCCTGCAAGACGGGACAAGCGGTTATTCGTTCGTTTTGGAGAAACCCGATGTGGGAAATCTGGAATACTCGACCAAGAGTTTGACATTGAGGGGCGGATATCCCAACAACATCACGGGGACCGATGTCGCTATGGATAATTTGCGTGATCCTATATTGTACCCGACTTATATCAGAGGAAATCGAAACGATTCGAAACACCTCGTTTATATAGACGAGTCGATGGATACGGCCGGGGAAAACGGGGCGTTGGCTCCTGTAAACATAGAGGGCTTTACTTTTGTCGGTGGAAATGCGGCCGATGCGACAGGCGAGGGTTCGACCGGTGCGGCCGTGTATGCAGCCAATGGCAGTACGACGATTCGGAACAGCGTGTTTGTCGATAATACGGCTGCCGGAGAAAAAGGTGCGGCTGTGTATCTGAATAAAGGCAATATATATAATACCGTGCTTCATTCCAACAAGGCTTGGGGGCTTGCTTTGAACGGGACGGGCAACATTGTCAGCAACACGATAGCCGATAACTCCAAAGGCGGATTGTACGCACGTGGAGCGCTTGTCGCCGAACCTTTGCAGATCTATAACAATATATTTTGGAGGAATTATACTTCGGCTGTTCCTACTGTCGGAGATTTGAACAACCAGATAGATGTGCAGAATGCGACCCTGTACAGCAATGCCGTTCAGGTGGACGATGCGACGGCAGAGCAGCCGAATGCCGAGTATGTTTATTGGAATAGTTCCGCAGGTGTCGTATTGGGCGATAAGGCTGCCAATATCAATAAAACATTAAGTTCCGACAATGAGGATATGTCGTACGGTCCCCGTTTCGAAGCTCCCGATGAAGCGACTCCGTTGGATAAAAAGTATAACATACGTCCGGGACGTAAACTGATCAATACGGGGTATCGATACATGACAGGCGACTCATATAATAAAGCGGAAAACGATAAATGGTACACCGATTTATTTGCGTATTATCCGTTTGGTTCGGTGGAAGAGCCTGTGGCTCCCGGCGATTCGCTGGCGAGAGTTATGTTCGTGGATGCCGGAGGCAATCGTCGTATAGCCGGTAACAGCATAGATATAGGTGCTTATGAGTACCAACGGTTGTTCTATCCTAATTTATATGTGAAGCCTAACGGATTCGGATTGGGTTCCAGTTGGGACGATGCTATGGGCGATTTACAGGAAGCCATTTATTCGGCGTACTATTCGGGAGACCCGGAAGAGAGCGGAACTTATGGTACGGTGTGGGTAGCCGGCGGAGACTACGTTTTGCCTACGACTTTACAGTGGATGGCAAATGTGAAAGTTTATGGCGGATTCCGGGGAACCAACGAAACGAAGCTGACCCAACGTCCCGGCTTGTTGGAAAAGAATGCACCGGAAAGTATCCTTTCGGTAGAGGCGGAAGGGGTTCCTGTCGTGCGTTCGGACAATGACCGTGCCGCCGGGACGATTGTGGAGAATTGGGCGGAACTGAATGGCTTTCATATAACGGGAAGCAAAAACAGCCCGGCGGTGATCGTCGCCGATTCGTTCGCCATCGTCAATAGTGTCATATATAATAATGTGAACCCCGACGGTGCTGTGGTAGAAACGGACGGGTTGCTCTACAATGTTTTGGTACATGACAATACGGTGAAAGAAGGCAGCGCCGCTGTCGTATTGGACGAGCATGCGGCAGCCATTCATGTGACAGCCCCCGGCGAGGGAGTGCAAATCGGCGGTACGGGAAAGATAATCAATACGATAAACGGAGAGGTGACCTCGGTGTCGGGGAATGCTTATAGTCCGCTTTATGTCGGGGATTATATTACCGATGATACACATTTGCGTTATCAGCTATCCGACCAGAAAGATGCAGTCTTGTTTGGAATAGGAGCTTTACAGGAAGCAGGTGTAGACCATGAAGGAAATCCGGTGACGACTATCGGTGGATATACAGTGCCTAAGATCAGGAATGGTAAGGAATATACCGATATTATCGATCTGTCTACCGATTGCGATGTGCTGGGTAATGTGCGGCTGTTTACCGATAAGTTTCATGGGGAAGGTGAAGTAATTCGCCCGGATTACGGTTGTTTCGAAACTTGGAATACGACTCCGCAGAAGGTTGTCAATGTGAGCGATAATTATTATCCTCATGCGGGAAGCGTCGTCTATGTCGGCAAGGAAAGTGAAGTGCGGCTGACCGATGCCCTTACGAAAGATTTCGCACCGTCCTATTTGTTGCTTCATCATGCTGCGGGTTTGCGGACAGGAGAGCATGCCGTATCGCTTTATAATCTGGCCATAGAACGTGATTTGAAACCGCTTATTAATGATACGACAGCTTCTTGGGATATGGTGAGTCTGCCATTCTCTCTTGAAGTCGGGAACGGTACGATGTTGAACGGCGTTACGATAGACGGTTTACCGGTAGAGGCTATACAGGCCGGAGATGAATCGGGGGACGACAAGAACCGTTTATATTTATACGAGTATGACGGGGCTAAGCGAGCCGAAGATTTGTATAGCGTAGTTGCTCCTCAGAATAGTAAGTATTGGGCGTTTGAAAATAACCAGATGGGCGCGAATGTCGGTTATCTGATGGCGACTCCTTCTGCTTCGGATGCGGTGACTGTGCGTTTCTCGAAATCTTCATCGGCATTGCCTGTTCATGAAGAATCGGCAGAAGAAGGGAAAAGTATTTTGTTGAAACAGCATAATTTGAAGACTTTGGTCGGTGGCCGTCCTCATTTTACGTATAAAGAAAATATGGGTTGGAATCTTTTCGGTGTGCCTTATTTGTGCTCTTATACTACCGAAAGAATGAGTATCGACCATATACTCTATACTTATGACCCGGAGGCCAGCCGTTTTGTTTCGATAAATTCGTGGGAAGGAAACACGATTGCTCCTTTCTCGGCGGTATTCACGCAGACTGCTACGGTGAAGGAATCGGAGGAACTTCTGTTTGCCAAGCCTGTTATCCCGTTGAATACGTTGCCGGCTCCTCACGGTGTACAGTTGAAAATTTCGGGGAGTAATTTATCGGCGGGTTGCGACTATGTATCGGTTATTGCCGATAATGTGTACGGAGAACCCATGAATTTCGACATGGGAAACGATGCGTTGAAAATGATGAGTTTCGACCCGAGGATTCCGCAGATTTATGTCTACAATGAAAGGGGAGTCCGATTTGCTCATACTCAAACTGCCGATATCGAAGGGGAAACTCCGGTGGGTATCTATACCGGCGAATCGGGAATTTATGAAATATCGTTGACCGAAGATTCGGAATATGATCGTTATGATGCTGTGGTTCTTACCGATAGATCGACGGGGCGGAAAGTGGACTTGAAACATGCGCCGTATAGTTTTACGGTAGATGATCGAGCGATGGAAACGGGACGTTTCTCTCTATCCTTTAAAACTCTTTCTGATGAAATGCAGCAGCCTACATTCTATTCTCCGGGAAAACGACAATTGCGAATCGTTAATTTACAAGGTGGCGAAAGTATAGGTATTTACGACACGCTCGGGCGTCAGAGAGCGAGCCGCAAAGCCTATGGGGAAAGTGAGGAATTTGAACTCGAATCGGGAGTTTATATGATACGTATCGAAGGAAGTAGTTTAGTTAAGGGGAAGGTGGTAGTGAAATAGCTTTTGAGTTGGCGACACTTATCGTTGGTGAAGGGCCTGCTTGCGTCGTGTGAAGCAGGTCTTTTCTTTGTTAATATGGAATTTAAGATTCGGAGATAAATAAAAGGGGCGGGAATAACATTCCCGCCCCTTTTGTTCCCTTTCGATTTGAGGTTTATGCAATGATTAGTTCTATTCCTGCTTCCTCTATGCTTTTCGCTACCGATGGCGAAATACCCGAGTCGGTGATGATGACATCGACTTGGTCGAGTGTGCAGATTTTCCCGAATCCTCTTTTCCCGAATTTGGAAGAGTCGGCAAGGACGATCGTTCGTAGTGAGGCTGCGATCATACGTTGATTGAGCCGGGCTTCGTCTATGTTCGAGGTCGTCAGCCCGAAATCGAGGTCTATACCGTCTACTCCCATAAATAGTTTGGAACAAGTAAGATTGTCGAATGCCTGTGCAGCTAAATCGCCGATGACCGAGAAAGAACTTTTACGCAATGTTCCGCCGAGCTGTATCACATGAATGTGCTCGAAACGGTTGAGCAAAGTAGAGACGTTGAGCGAAGCCGTGACGACTGTCAGGTTTAGATCGTCTGTAATTTCTTCGGCGAATGCATACACTGTGCTTCCCGAGGCGACGATAATCGAGTCGTTCGGATCGAGCAGACGAATGGCTGTATGGGCGATACGCCGTTTGGCATCGCTGTTTATTCGTTCTTTAATATGTATATTGATATCTGCCGTGTGAGGGTTTACCGGACTGGCGCTTCCATGTGTACGAAATAGCAATTTCTTTTCTTCCAGTAATTTCAAGTCTTTTCGTATCGTTACAGGTGTCACGTCCAATTCGCGGGCGATATCTAAAAC
>OJOT01000374.1_pt1 | contig 28636 bp, 37 predicted proteins | sample 1598261 | NCBI WGS metagenome assembly OJOT01 (sample SAMN03922468, study PRJEB24848) | human gut metagenome | isolation source: stool sample | host: Homo sapiens | place: Germany | collected 2010-11 | reverse complement strand
GTTGCGTTAAAAGAGTTAAACGCGTTTTCGCTTCTTGGCGTGCCGTTTCAGCGCTTTGCCCTCGGGCAAGCGTTTCTCGCATCTGTTCTTCTGGCATGAAGCGCGCTTGGAGCTCCTTATAAGAAGTAATGCACACTTTTTGCATTTCTTCGTCTAACTCGTCTTTGGCCTTCTTCGTCCATTCTTTGTGACGAAGAAGCTGCTCGGCTTGCTGAGTTTTCGCCGTGACACATTGATTTTTCTGCTGCAACACTTCTTGATAGAGTTTTTCAGCCGTGCGCAAAACTTGATCCGCCGTCGCGACCCCTTCACGCAAGCGCTTTTGCTCAGCCTCAGGATCCTTCTCACCAAAAAGTGCCTGACGTTCCTCTTGCTGGGCTTTCAAAGCGGTCTCTTCCGTTTGGACAACCTCTAGCGCCGTGCGTTCATCTTTAGCGAGCGCGAGGAGACTTTCTTTTTTCGCCTCAATTTGCACGGTAAAGCGCGCAAGGGCTTCAGTCGTCTCTTTGAGCGTTTTTTGCGTTTCTTGATAAAGCGTCCACTTCTGTTCGTAAAGCGCCACTTTTTCTTGAGCGGCTTCACTTGTCGCGACTTCTTCCGTCAGATGCAGCGCATTGAGCGTCTTCTCTTTTGCGCTCTTAAGGTGCTCTGCGAGTGGCGTCAATTCTTCTGCATAAAGCTGCGCTTCACTTTCCGCCTTCTCTAAACTCAAGCGAGCCGTTTGATGGGCTTTCCCCGCTTCTTCAAGGGCTGTGCGTTTTTCTTCAAGCGTCTTCGTCAAAGCGCTCAATGTCTTTTTGAGCGCCTCCCCTTCGTCTCGCCACTCAAGAATCGAAGCTTTGAGGGTGGAGAGTTGTGCGAGCGCCTCTGGCGCGCGTGCTTTACTAAGTTCTTCTGCACTCAAACCTTCGAGCATGATGCCTTCTAAGGAGTCAAGCGCGTCTTTGGCAAAAAGGTCTCCTCCTAAGAGCGTGGAGAGCGCTTTTTGCGCACGGTCGGTGCGCGTCACGAGACGCACATTTGCTTCGCGATAAAGAATCTCTGAGAGTTCGGTGAGCTTGCCGCGTACGGTTTCACTCGCGCTCATCACTTCCCAGCGCTCTCTAGTAGCAGCTTCTTCTGCACGCGCTTTCTCAAACGCCTCTTTGGCAAGCGTTAGAGCAGATTCTGCACTACTCACTTTGGCTTTGAGTTCCGTGCGCAACGCTTCGAGCTTGGCCGTTTTTTCAGTCAACCTGGCGTATGCGGTTTCTGCTTCGCGCCAAGCTTCCCAATAGTTCTTTAAAAGCGTCGGCGTCACTCTCTCATCGTGCCCGCCTTCTAACTCGGCAAAGCGTGCCTGAAGAGTAGTTTGGGTGGTACGGAAAGTTTCCGACTTTTCCAAGAGTGCAGTGAGCGCCGCTTTTTCCGCGACATCTCGTTCGCGAAGCTTTTGAAGTTGCGCTCGCTGAAGGGTTAACGTCGCTAAGCGCGTTTTTAGCGCTTCATCCAACGCACGGACTTGCGTGTAAAGAGGTTCAAAGCTCGTCAAGGCTTTTTGCGCCTCTGAGAGTGCCTCCTCGCCCTTTGCACAAAGCGTTTTTTGAGCGCTCAGCTGGCTCTCAATCTCTGGGAGCGCTTTCCCAAGACGCGCCACTTCTTCTTGCACACGAAGCGCTTGAGAGGCATATTCCTTCACCTTTTTTGCGGCGAGTCCTGGAACCAATGCCTCTTGCGCGGCACGAGCCTTTTTTAAGTCTTCTTCTAGCGCCTGATAACGACGCTCTGCTTCCGAGTAGAGAAGCTCTGCGTTGGCTTCCTCTTTACTCAATGCCTCAACACGTTGACGCCATTGAAACGCCATTTCAGTGACTTTCTGCGTCGCTTTGATAGCGCTAATTTTCTCCTTTAGTTCACTAATTGTCGCTAAAAGTTGACTTTTTGCATCTTCTGTCAATAATTGCAGAGATTCAGCTTCTCGCGTGAGTAGTTCCTTCTTTTGCAATTCTTCCTTGGTGCGCAAAAAGATCCAACGACCCACATCAGAGTAAATCGCCGTTCCCGTGATCTGCTCCAAAATATTGGCGCGATCATCGTCCTTGGCTTTTAAGAAGTCGGCAAAAGCCCCCTGTGAGAGGAGTACGCTACGCAAGAACGTTTCAAACGTCATATGCGTAATCTCGACCATACGGGCGCGCCAATCGCTCAGTTGCGTGGTGAGCACTTCGCCTTTGTCGCTCACCTCATCGGGGTAGCGCACGAGTTCAACTTCCACATCCGAGAGACGTTTGGCACGCGCTGTAATGCGGCGCTGCCAAGAACTCATATAAGTGATGCCATCGACCTGAAAGCGTACAGCAGCACGCACGAGCGTCGTGCCCTTACTCATCACTGGGCACTGCTGATCTTGGTCACCCCCACGAGGCAGCGCATTCATACGAGGGGTGTTGCCGTAAAGCGCCAAAGAAATCGCATCGAGTAGCGAACTCTTGCCACTCCCAGTCGGACCAATAATGGCAAAAAGCGGATTTCTCTGATAGGCCATATCGGTAAAGTCGATACGCCAGTGCCCGTAGAGGGAATTCACATTAGTGAGTTCAAGCTGAAGTAATCTCATCTCTCAGACCTCCTCACTCATTCTCTTCCATTGGCCAATGACCCGTTTGCACGCCATCCACCGCTTCCATCAAAAGCCGTTGATAGCGCTCGAAGTCCTCTTTTGGCATTGCCTCTTCACCCTCTTTTGCGCCCGACTCCTCAGTAACGAGCAGACGAAAGACTTCTCGGGGGCTTAATTCGTTAAGCGCCACGAGCGTGGACTCTTCTTCTTGATAGCGTTGCAGAGCGCGCTCGTTGCGTGTCGCAATGAGCAAAACGCCTGCCTCTTGGGCCACGGCAGTGAGTTTTTCAACGAGTAAGGGTTCGACTTCGTCAGAAGTAAGCACCGCTTCCACATAGGGTTCGTGATGCGTTTTCCCTGCTTCTTTAATCGCGGCAATGAGTTCTGCCTGCGTCCCTTCAAAGTGCAAGAAAAGGCGACTTTGTGGAATGGGGAGCGTATCAATCGTGAGCGCCCCCTCTCCATCAATATTGATTTCGACGAGCGAATGCGAATACTTACGATGGTTAAACGTGAGACCAATGGGGGCACCCGAATAACGCATGGGGGTTTTGGAGGTGAGCTCTTGTGCGTGATGAATGTGTCCTAGGGCCACATAGTCCCAGCCTTGCTCGAAAGCCTCGGACGTGACGCTATTAAGGGATCCCACCCGCAGTGCGTCTTCTTCTTTTGCCTTTTGTACGCCTGGACGCAATTCTGCCCCCGTCACAAATAGGTGTGCCATGGCGATACGAGGCACTTTTGCGCCATCGAGCGCTTTATTGACGAGCTCCCAGACTTCTTGGTAGTGCGCTTTGACCCCTGCTTCAAAGAGTTCCGCACGCGTGGCATCGCTATAACTCATAGAGCCAGTGCGCACGTCACCCTCTCGCAGATAAGGCACGGCGCCGACGCCAAGCAAGGGCTCACCCTTTTCGTCACGCAAGATAAAGACTTGCTCTTCCGGGGTTTCGCCCGCGATAAAGTAATTCATCGTTTCAAGCAGTGCTCTTGGGGCTTCGAGAAAACGCTGCGAATCGTGGTTTCCTGCCGTAATGACAATGGCTTTCACAGAGGTGCCTTGCAGGCGATGAATCCAGCTGTAGTAGAGCTTTTGGGCTTTGTTAGAGGGAAGCGAAGTGTCGAAAATATCCCCGGCAATCAAAAGCACGTCGGGCTTACGCTCATTCACAAGCGCCATAAAGTGATCAATAAAATGAAGGAAATCTTCAGTCCGATCCACGTTCCCGATCGTCTTGCCGAAATGCCAATCTGCGGAATGAAAAATTCTCAACGCACGCGCCATTGATCTCTACCTACCCCGAAAAAAGTTTAGGCAGAAAAGACAAACTGATTCGTTTTCAGCCTATTTACTAGAGATACAGAAGAATAAATTTTCTGTTCCCACATATGTTCCCACAATGTATTAAAAGGGAGTCGATTTGACTCCCCTATTTTTCTTTCATTTTACTTTCCCTGCACTATTTCCTCAAGGGCTTTTGTGACCGCCACCTTCTCCTCTTCCGTGCCCACAAACTTATCTAGTATCTTCTCCACTGCTCTGACCTTCAATGTCGCTATGTAGGCACAGTAGGCAAAGTAGACCAGCGCTAGCGCAATTGGGGCTAGCCCAAAAAGTAACATAGTTATTGCTACCATTTCTCTATCCTTATCAACGAGTCGTGTTCTGCTCCGTGCTTTCGTAGAAGTCCTTCACCCTCTGCAACCAGCCCTGCACCTTCTGTGAGTAATGCTGAGCATCGGGCAAGTGCTTCTGCATCAGTGCCTCTGGTATTGGGTTGGATTCGGGCTTGTAGTTTGGCGTTTGCGTTGCGCAACCGCTCAATGTCAGCGCCACGAGAACGAGCAAGATCAGTTGTGCGGTTAAGCTCGTTACGCAGTTGGTTAGTCGCTTCGATAAGCTTGGCATCGTGTTCTTTCCTCTCTTGTTGTTGCGCCTCTAGGACGGCAATTTCTTTTGCTTGAATCATCTTCTCGTAGCGAGCGCTTGTGTGAGATGCTCCTAGCCAATAGCCGATGGAAGACACTGCCAACAGCGCCACGGCTACAGCACAAAGTTCTTTATTTATCAACATAATGAGCCCTTATTTCTTGGCACAATCACCCCAACTGCGGACACTGAGTTTATGGGATCAACTGCCGACGAACTCTCCGTCTACCACGCCAGTAATGTCTCATAGGCATATCCGAAGGCGAACGCCCACACAATGATGAGGAGCGCAGGGACAGAGAGCATGAATGTCCACTTCACAACCTTCCCAAGGCTAGAAGCCCAAAACTCCTTCGGGATTAATTCCCCGAGTTTGGATGCGCGGATTGCCCATGAAAATGTCCTTAAAGCAACGCTTCCCAGAATGACGAGCACACTTACAACCGCTACTGTCGCTTGCCATGTTAAATCTTGTTCCATAAGTAAATCCCCGACCCGAAGGTTTGATAAAATAGAGTCGAGGGGAGTCCATATCGCCATAGTCTCTCCTGTGCTATAAGGCATAAAAAAGCCGGTTGGGTCGCTATCCCTTCCGGCTTTGTCTTTTTCGGCGGCATCACTTGACCATTAACACGATTTGCATGACGTAATAAATCACCGTCACCAAGCCTACGAAGAAGGCAGCTGTGCCTATCACGCCTCTAAGCACTCCAGACCAAAACGCCTGTCTTTCTTTCATTTCTATAATTTCCTTCTCGATATTCATCTATAATTGCCTTGTGCGTTGTGCTGGATCCCCGATGGTCGTGACCAGCAGATCAAACAAAAAAAGCCGGTTGGGTCGCTATCCCTTCCGGCTTTGTTTTTTTTCGGCTTTCGCCACCATCACGAATCAAACACTTCGCGCTCTTTCTCTCGTCGCTTCATGAGCCCTCTGTTCGGTTGCTTCTTCACATAGATCCAATGGGAGAATTGCTCACTGGCGTGCTTGATACGCCCTGCATTAAGCTCACGCAATAGCGTCGACGTGCGGAAATTCCCCATGCCAATGTTGTAGACCAACGAAAGAATCGCAACGAATTGCCCTTCAGTCACATCGACGTGGATGACGCTAGCAAGCGCCTTCTGTAACGTGGAGAGCTCGGACATGAGTAGCCTAAGCGCATCCTCTTTGGTGATGGTCTGACCGTCCACCACGCCCCGTGTGTGACCGTATCCAATGGTGCGCACGCCCGCTTGACATCGATATACGGTCGAGCTAAACCCTTCAAATTCAGCGATGAGTCGACCTGCCTTATTGAGGGAATCCTTGCCCCAATCTTTGAAAGGCTTTCGCTCTGCCATTACTTCTGCTCCTCTCTGTTTACTTCGTCCAAAATTTCTTTGCTAAGACCTAAACGGTTGACAAAGTAGACTTCAAAAATCCGCATCACGCGCGTCCCAAACCAACCTGCGACGCCACAAAGCGCACCCGATAGATCTGGAGGCACGCCTGCATAGTGGATGATGTGGTAGGCGATGATGCCAGCGATTGCGCTAGCACCTAAATGGAGAACAAATTCAGTCCATTTGAATTTTTCACCCTCCTTTCGTTTGAGGAGATAAGAGATTGCCCCACATACTGTGGCAAAACTTGCGCTGACTAAGACGTGGCGCATTTCGCTCCATTGTTCTGGCGTTACCATAGACGCTTCCTTGACCTTGATACTGATAAATAAAAAGCACCCCTTTCGAGGTGCTATGTTGTTAGTTAGAGCCTTGCTCTTCGCGTTCCTTTTCTGCTTTTTCGTCAGCCTTCTTTTTAGCCTCTTGCGCTGCCTTTACTTTGAGTTGAATTTTTCGGCGAATACACTTTTTGTTAGTGCAGATGCCTTCTTCGTCTTGTGGAGCGCCGCAGGTGCAATAGTTCAGAATTTGCATTATTCAAACCCCTTCAAATAAGCGTCATATTCGGCGCGGATTTTGTCTTTGGCTGCTTCTCGTTCGGATTGATCGGCGATCATGTCAGCAGACTTCAATCGGTCGTGGAAGCTATTCACGCCAGCGTCATAATTACTGAGTTCAGCCTCTGCTTCTCGCAGTTCAATCTCCTCTTGAGAAATTTCCTCTACGTACCACGACAGATCGTCGCCACGTTGCAATCGATGGGTTTCAGAATCTTTGGCTAGATCTTCCATCAAACGGCGATACTCAATGTCGTGTGGCGTTTCGCTCGTATGAGAGATAACCACACCAACACAGTCTGCAGGAGCCTTTGGCTTTGCCACTTTCGTCCATGCCGAACCGTTCCATTGAGCCCAATGATTGTCATCCAATGTCGGGGCTTTGAGTGTGGAACTAGGAGGCATTAGCCAGTCTCCTTTTTCCATCTCATTTTCTTGCGCAGTGACTACTTGGACAAAGTAGCCTTGCGCATCGTATTCATATGCGGGGGATATTTTCATGACGAAAAACTCCAAACTAACAAACAAAAAAAATAGAGGCATTAAAGCCTCTTTTATTTCCCGAAATGTCTCTTCATCTGGCACGGCAAGCCTCTAGAAGAAAACTAAAAGAACTCGGTCAAGAGACACCAAAAGGCTATACCTTAAATGACGCCTTCAAGCTATGGTGCAATCGTTATCTACGGTAAAAGCTCTACAGTTCAACCGTCTGCCGTGCTTTCGTTGTACCTGATTAAGTTTTAATGAGGTATAAGGCAAGTAACGAAGGAGGTTGTACTGTCGTGCTATGGCCGTATACCGCGGATGCTAAAGAGGCATTTATCGATATGTCATCAAAGTTATAATTGCCATTTGGAACATCGGCTGTTCTAATGGTTTTCTTGACAATCGCGCCATCACCGCCATAGACCAGTTGACCAATTCTGCCCGTGATATTAGGTAACCCAGCTTCAACATAAGTCCCCACCTTACTAAGATCGGTCGTACCTTGTGGCACGCGACCGTTGTAATTCGGCAACGTGAAGGTCGTCGTACCGTCACCACGGAAAGCTCTGATACCGCCAATCAAACGAGCAAGGTTTGGATACTGCGCACGCTTAACCGTCGCCCCATTACATAGCAAATATCCACTGGGCACTTCCTTCCCAATAAAAGAAATCGTCGCACCAGTCGGCAACAGTGCCAAGATATCGAATACTTCAGCCTTTCGGTTCAAAGCTTCCAAAATCTCAGCAACCTTGGCGTCAAATACTGCTTTATCCACTGGAGATAAGGACTCTACCTTTGCCATGTACCAGTTGAAGAAGTCAGCCAACTGGTGAAGGTTATCCTCAGAAGGCGTGATGCCAGCCGTGGCTAAAAGGTTCTTAAATTCTTCAGCCCAAGCATAAAAGATCCAAGCCCCAAGCGTTGTCGGTGCTTTCCCATTGACTGGATCTCCATTCGATGGATAACCTGTCGCAGGGTTAAGCGGCTTTGTCGGTGGCGTGTCAGAAGTATCTGCTAAATAAAGGAAATCCATTGTTCACCTCTTAGATATGGATGCAGAAATAAGCGAGCATGGCGGGCGGTTGAACCGTGTTCACGCCGTTCTTGTATACGCCACTGGAGCGAGACGCATCAAACGTGAAGCGAGACGACCAGTTGTCGCTACCGCCACGCTTAATGGCTGCATTAAATTGCTGACCATCGAAGGCAAAGACCCCGTTAGCCTCACGAGGAGCGCTATCGGTGCCAGGGGATGCCACGAACGTGCCATAAATATTCGGAATCGCAGGCGCGAGTTGCTGACCAACGTTTCCACCATTGGCACCCTGAAGGACAAGCCCATTGAGATTAGGTAGATGGAACGTTGTTCGGCCATCACCTGCACCATGGCGCGTGCCAATTGCTGCGAAGAGAGCAGCGTAGGTTTGGCGAGAGACTGCGCGACCGTCACAAGGAAGCCAGAAGCCATCGTTTGGAGCACCATTAAGGTCGAACGCCATGATTGCGCCTGTTGGGATGCCAAGCTGACCAACTCGACCCATCACATCGGCAACGGACTTGTCCAATGCCTTCTTAAGCTCATCAAAGCGCTTATTGATTCGGCTTTCGATAGAACGGTTAAGCTGATCAAGCTGATTGATATCAGGCGTGACTCCACCACCCTTAATGGCGTTCAAAAGCTCTTCTGTGATGCCGTGATACCAGTGGTCACCCACAATCGTGGCAGAGATGCCACCAGAGGCACTCCCATTGGTTGGATAACCCTTCGACGTTTCAGCGTTCGGCGGGCTCGGTGGCGTGGCTATTGCGCCAGATTGAAAAACACGATCCATTTTTACTTTCCTATTAACCTTGGATATAACCAATATGCAAAACAGTGTGAGCAGGAGCGTAGCGACGCAACAGACACTCAATGATCTTGTCGCCCCACCACGAAAGCGGTTCTTTGACGTTGCCTAAGGTGTCGTGATAGAAGACCTTCCCTGCTTGCCCAGTGAAGATCTTGACGTGCCAGTGGTGATACCAACTGGACGTTGAGTAGAGCGCGTCCATCACGGTCGATATCGTCATGAATGGACGGCACTCATCGATGTAGATGGAGTAGCCGTAGCTTTTTGCCATCTCAACAAAGAAGCGGATAGACTGACTCCCAATCGTGGTGACCTTTTGGACGAGGGCTTGACGTAGCATTTGAGGCGTCAGTTCGTCCAAGAGAACAGTCCCCCAAGCTTGGAGACATTCATCAGGCACGCCCCATTGAGTGAGCCACTCTTGGAACGTCTCAATGCACAGTCGAGGATCTGCCTCATTGATGAGGGCTTCTACACGGCCGTCAATGCGAGAGAACTCCATCGCCCAACACTCCAACATCAAAGCCATGCACGATGCAGTGTCGTCAGCATTCCAAGCCAACCCATGAGGAAGCATCTGCTTGATCTGTTGTGTGTACTCTTGAGCCGTTACCGCCATGTAATATCTCCTACCATTGGCAAGATACCAGTCTTTGGCACGATATCTTCATCAGGGCTAACCAACGTGTGGTCAACTTCACCTGCTGCGCCACTAATGGCCGCTCGAATATGCGACAGATAAAGGCGCTTCCCTGGCGCGGATTCTTGCTTAAAGAGCGAGATCAAAGCCTCACGGATGCGTGCCTTAACCGTCTCGTTTTCCGGTTCAAGATTGGAGATCGTGAAGTTGATCTTTTGCGTCGATGGGGCGTAGACCTTCACACGAGCCGTCACTGGTCGTTCTTCATCCAGATGGTTCTGAACCTTCTCGATAATCTGGGCATCAGGAATGATGTTGGTTAAGCCGTCACAAACGAATCGGACGACCACATTGCCGTCGCCACCTTCAAGCGGGTATACCCAAGCTCGGGTGACGCCTGGCACTTCCAAAGCCCAAGCCTCGTAGTCCGCTTTCGTCCCTGCGTGAGGACGTTCACGGACGCGTGCTAAAAGTCGAGTGCGCAAGGAATCATCGTTTTCCTTTTCAGCACCGCCACCGATACCGTTGGACGCCACAGCGGACTGCACACCCAAGATCGTGGAGATGAGGGAAAGCCGCTCTCCAGAGGAAAGGTTGCCCGCTGTCCCTGCAACAAGTGCCTCTACATGAACGATCGACCCAACTGCAGGACTTGTAGTTTGGTATTGCTGACCAGTCTCAGACTGGAGAATGGATCCCATCGGGATTTCCACTGCGTCCTCACCAGTAAAAACAAAGGCCACCTCACCAGTGGCCTTAGATGCGCTTTTTCGGTAGATCCCAAAGATGGATCCCCAATGGTCGAGAAATTCGCCTTCTGCGGAATCAAAGAACAACTGCTTCGCGATGTATTCGATGAATCCGTGAAGACCGTGAGAGATGCCAGCAAGCACTTGGGCGTATACCTTGGCATCAGATCGACGTAGCTGAGAGACTTTCAACCGTGCCTCTAGGTCGGCGTTAATGCGGTTGGTGATCTTCTCTAAAGAAGGACGTTCAAAAGGCATTTATTTCTCCCATACGTTCTGGAATCGCAAATTCAATTCAGATTTATCGGGCTTCGCGATAATCACTTTCAAGTTGAGTTGGTCTAACCCGCCACGCTCCACAGCAACCGTCACAGAAGTTGCCACTCGATCCTCTATCAGCCACTGCAACGACTCTTCGGCATACTCTTTCGCTTGAGCCAATACTTCGTTAGTGAGCTTTGAGCGCATAAGCAACCAAAGCTTGGATCCAATGCGATCACCTTTGACCTCGGCGTAGGTGTCACCCCACCAACCGTATTTAGATGATCCTGGCAACTTGTCATCAGGATCAGCCCTGCGCCACGTGAAGAGGCTAATAATGACGGCACGCTCTAGTGGAGAACCCAGAAAGTCGCTCAACGTCGATGCCGTCCCATTAATGAAATACTCCATTCCCCACTCCTTAGTTAGGTGCGCTTGTCGTGCCACCACTATCACCTCGGTGAGTGTGGCGACTGAGGCTAATGCCTGCGCCAGACACATCACCAACCGACTTCATCGCACCACTGGAATTGACCATTGGCGAATCAAGCGCGATATTGCTAGCCTTCAATTTGATGTTGGACGCCGTCAGGTTGATGGCTTGTCCTTTTACGTCCACGGTGCCACCAGTCTTGATGGTGATCGGCGAATTAACCCCATCGACCACAATGCCATCTCGGGTAAGGTGCACCTTTCGATGTTGGTCGTCAAAGATCGCTACCTCACCTTGTTTAAGGGCTTTGAGGCGGTATCGCCGATCAGCCACGGTAATGACAACCGTATGGTTTCGGTCGCCCGAAAGGGACGCGGCCAATGCTTCGCTTTCCATAAACGGCTCACTTGTGAAACCGTATGGCTCCATGTGCTCAACATTGTCTCTGGCATCCGAAGATAAGAGTTCAAGTTGGAGCGTTCGCATAGGCTTGTTGCCATCAGCACCAGTCACACGACCACGACTCAAGAGCGCCCAAATGCGCTCACCAAGATCACTGAGATTCATGCTATTTAGTCCATTGAGCCTCTCCAGTCTCACCCTTATGAGTGAACTGGTAAGAAGCGTTGCTTGACGTGCTAGCCTTCTTTGGAAGGTCAGGAACATCAGTGTTCAACAAAGCCTCTGGGTGAATCAGATGCAGCTTACTTTTCGTCCCTGAGTTGTCCTTAGTCAGCGTGACGCGATCGATCAAGAACACTTGGCTGGTTCTAAAGATGTCGTCATAGACCTGAACCGTGGTGTTCGGACTCCATAAGTCACCATTGGACTGCCGCCACCCTTGGGCTGTGTACTCGTAAGTTTCAGAAGCCCCAATAGCGTGGTTCTTCAAGAGCGTGGCTCGTTGGAGCATTGACCCCATGTTGGCGTCGCCACTCTGTTGGTACACGCATTCTCTTTTTCTAACCCCATCGATAGACGCACTTGCTTTGGTCTGATTCGCTGTCACAGCTTTGTCGCTATTTCCGTTAGTCGACTGACCAACCACAACATATTGAGAGTAGAGGCTCTTGCCATCTACACTTCGAGATCCCTCAAGCACGTTCCTGCCAAGCTTCAAAGCATCGTGAGCCAGCCCGCCTTTACCTGCCGTAGTCATGACCAGATCACCATTGCCGTTGTCGGTAAGGATGATCGACTGCCCTTGGATCAATTCCTCCAGGGCTGATTTAATCTTTTTGGTCGGCGACACATCGAGCGAGACTTTCTTAGAGGATTTGACCTCATCGACGACCTTGATCCCATAGTTCTTCACAAGCATCTCCACACCTTCTTTGAGCGAGACGCTAGAGACACGATGTTTTGCCCCAATTGGGAGCGTACACTCGACCAGATCTATCGTTTTGCTAGCCCCGTTAATACTCAAAGTGACAGAGGAGCTTGAATAGGACGACTGAGACTTGGTGATGTAGCCAGTACACAAAAGATCTTCACCAACCCACAACTTCACCTCATCCCCTACACGCGGAAGCCCATCAAAAGCTGATGGCGTCTCCCGATAGAAGTCCTGAGTAAACGACACGGCAAACTCTCGAGTGATGTTTGTCAGCTCGAGGTCAATCGTGACGCCTTCCCACCATCGGAACTCTTTGCCGTTCACCTCAACAGTCACAGTATCGTTATCTACAACCATCGTTATTTACTCAGCAGTTTTAATGGTGCCACTGGCACGAATCCTGGACGCACAATGTTGTTACGTCCAACAATTTCAAGGTCACGGCCTGCATCTTCGTAGACGTCATAGGCGATCACCAGAGCAGGAAAAACCCCTGTAGGCGTGATTTCAAAGAGTCGAGCTTGAGATTCTGCCTTGGTCGTTAGGTCTTTAAAAACTGAGGCACGACAATCCAACAAGGCTTGATAGACCTCATCGCTGTCAGTCTTGAACATCTCTTCATCAATCGTCTGCAAGAGTGTGTCGCGCATCGCAATCAGGTCGTCATAAGCCATCACCTTGACGGCTGACGATTCACTTGCTCGATCAAGAGACGTGCCAACGTTGGCGACCGCTCCAACGGCATTAGAGATCATCACTTGTCGCAGGAGAGACGCATAATCCTCAGTTGCTTTGGCTTCTTCATAGTCGGATGTACCTTCCGAGAAGAGCGCTGAGGACTCGGTGTTCACGCTGTCGTCCTTGGTGAATTTGGACGCCTCACGAACTACATTGCGCCATGCCATAGTGGACGTGGCAAATCGAGAAAGCCCAAGAATCCCTGCGAGTTTTTCGCCAAAAGAGTTGGGACTATTGCTCAAAAGCGCCAGCCCATCCCTCATAAAAGACGCCAGGGCATCAGAAATCCCAAAAAGCTGGTTGACAACCGTCATGGAATCGATGCCAAGCATCTTGTTAATGTTCTTAGCTACAGTCGACTTCACAAAGTCTTGAGCGCTACCGATGGTCAAGGTGTTGTAGAGGTGACTGAGCGAGGTATTAAAGAGGTTTTCTGCACTCTTTTTCGCCAAATAGCTCGTGTTGACCCCTTCATCAGGGAACTTTTGCTCTCCACTTTCGGTAAAAGTGAGGTCAAAATCTACACGCAAGAGGGCTTGAGAGTACTTAATCGAGGCATTCTGAGGGACAACCATCAGGCGACCAACCCAAGGATGGATCAATTCCCCCGTACCCTTCGTCTGCATCTTCTCTTCAAGGGCTTTCATCTGCTTGATGTAGTCATAGCCAGAATAAAAACCAGTAATTGTGAAGGTTTTGGCAGATCGCCCCATGTCTTCGGCGAAGGGTACGTCTCGATTAGGGTACTCATGCACGATGACACGACGGCCAACCGTGTGGCTAGTCTCCAACACATTGAAGGTCACGCCTCGAAACGACGCAGTGCGCAGTTGTTCTTGAGCTTTAGTAGCCATTTATTTGCCTTCACAGATAAAAAAAGGGTCAGTCTAGGTTTCCCCAGACCAACCCAACACACCTTCTTACGACCAAAGACTAAAAGTCGTAAGAACCGCCTGAATTAACGACCAAATCCCCACCACGGCCACGGATTTCGTCCACGGACGCGGTTGCACCATCGGCTGCGCGAACCGTCACAGTAACCTCACCCTTCATCCCCTGCGGAGTTGCATTCGGGAATGTCGGGCTTGCCATCGACATGAAGGCGGGATTAGCCACATTCACGTTGACGCCTGTGCTATTGCCTCCTGTCATCCAATCAGGGAGCCAGGACGCGGCCTTTGTGAAGGCGTTTCGCCACATGTCGGCTATGCCAGTGAAGAGACTGGCAAACTTTTCACCAATCTTCTTCACGAGGTTTATGCAGAAGTCCTCGAACGATAAATAGGCCGCTTTTGCTTTGGCGATTGGCTCGGCCAAGAGGTCACCAAAGAAGCCAAAAAGGGCTTTCCAAGCGCCCATAATGACCTTGACAACGTCCTTTAAGTAGCTCGCAATGAACTTAAAGATGTTTCCCCCACTGTCCTTCCAGAGGTTGCTCACGTAACGGCAAATTGCGTCCCAAGAGCTCGTAAAGAAAGAACTAAACGAGGAAAAGTCAATGCCTAGGCTCTTAAAGAGCGAGCCGAATCGATCACTTAACCCCTTGAAAGCAGCGTTGAAGTCGATGCCCCAACGATCCTTCAGGAAGCCAGAGATGCCAGCCCACACCTTTGTGGCCACGGCTTTGATTTTGTCAAAGTGTTTGTAGATTAGGTAAGCTGCGCCAGCAATTGCTGCAACCACCAGTCCAGGAATCCCCACTACACCATAGAGTGCGACACCAAAGGAGACGACCGCAGAGGTCATCTTGGCGATGGCGATCACGCCACGTGCAGCCATAATCCCTGCGAAAACCTTCACGATGGTGCTAAGACCACCAACCGCTTCAATCCCCTTCACTGCATAGCGAATAAAGGAAGAAATCTGCGATATGACCTCTTCAAAGTTGATTTTGTCGACTGCACGAGCAATCGATTCAATCGCCTCAGAGATCTTGGTCGTGATGATTTCCTTGTTAGCCAACACGAGCGCTTGGAGCTTGTCGATGAGCTTCATCAAAGTAGGAGACAATCGAGCACCAACCTTCGAGGTGATGCCCTCTAGTACCCCTTTGAACAGTTCCATCTTGTCGCCCAAAGCGGCTGCTGCCTTGACGTCTTTGTTCGACATGACCAACCCAAGCTCATCAGCTTGTTTAGCCATGGCGTCAAGCCCTTCCGCCCCATCTTGTAGGGCTGGCACTAGGTTTGCGGCTAATTTATCCCCGAAAATGCCAGTGAGCATCTGAAGACGCTTCGTGGGATCCGTGTTGACCTTGACTGCGTCAGCCAATTCACGCATCACAGATGCAGCGTCCTTCGCTTTCCCAGTGCTATCTTTCCACTGGACTCCTAAGGACTTGAACATTGTCACAAGGTTGTCATTATTCCCTGCGGACGCCTGCCCCATCTGGTAGGTGAGCTTAGAGAGTGCCTTGTCCATCTGCTCCGCACTCATGCCACTCAGTTGAGCGGCTACCCGTAAGCGTTGGAGCGCTCCAGTCGTCACACCTGCGCGGATCGCCGCCTTGTCGATCGAATCCCCTAAAGTGACAAACTGGCTGACCACCCCCTTAATGGAGATTGCGCCAATGCCAGATAAAGCACTGAAAGGGATCGCTAATTTTCGACCAATTGCCCCCGCACGATCAGAGACCTCCTTGAAGGAACGATCAATGATCTTGATCTTCTTGGTGGCCTCATTGATGTGCTTATTAAAATCGGACGTGACGAGCTTTAAGCGGGCGGTTAAGGTCTGCGTTTTGTCTGCCATGCTTTCGTTTCCTCATCAATGATGCGTTGTGTTTGTTCGCAGTACTCGATCACACTAGAAATAGGCAGATCGTCAATCTCGCTAGGAGACATACGCCAAAACCTAGCGAGATTAAACACAACATTTCTTAACTGCTGTGGGTCGTCGACTCGTCCGAGGGCTCGAAAAAACCAGTTAGAACAGAGATCACTTTCGTGATTTCGGGAGATTCCAACTGGTCAATCGTCGATGGCGGGAGCCCAGTGCACTTTCTGGCTAGATCAAACATGGCGTCCATGTTGATGTTTTCGCCATTGGCAATGAAACCATAGGCTTTATAGTCAGAGAAGCGAGGCTCAACGATAGAAAGCTCCGTAATCTCGTTGTCACCTTGGTAGATGGCATACGGGAGAGGGAGCGTTACGACGCGTCGTTCTTTCATCATGTCGACACCTCTTAGGACTTCACGGCCTTGTTACCAACGAACTTCAAGGTGACAGTGCCACCAGTCGCGCTGAAGGTCAAACCGTCAGCCACGAAAGCACCAGAGAGCGTATAAACCATGCCGTTGGCTAATTCAGCCGTGATGGTCATGTCATCCCCTGTTTCAAGCTTGTCAAACGGGAAATCCTTCGGCACAAGGAACTCACCACTGATGTACTGCTCAGTGTTGGCTTCTTGATAGTACGTTGTGCCATTACTAGACATGATGGCCGTCTTGACGGTTTCGGACATCTGGACTTCAAGCCCAGTGTCGCTCTTAAGCTCCAACTGCGTGCCGTCAACCGTCACATAGCAGATACCTGCAATACGTTTTGCCATGTTCTTAGACTCCTATTAGTACTGCAAACGGAATTGAACCAACGTGGCAAAGACACGCAACTGATTGACCAAGTCGGGTGGCAATAGCACGTTGATGCGATTGGGATCCTTAGCACTGCGTTCAACGATGAGCGCCTTCTTAAAGGCGTCAAGGTTTTCAACGATGCCTTCGGCTTCAAGTTTGGCGTATTCAGCAAGAATTTCGCCTTTGATGATGCTCGGCGTAACAATCGCCTGCCCTGCGCCAAACTTCGTACCGTCATTAGCCAACTTGTAGCGAGCAAACTTGGAAGTAATCACGCTCTTCAAGCGACGGATGATGTATGCCAAAGTGTGGAGGGTTTCGCTGTCGAGGTACGATGTATCGGCAACACCAAAGGAGTTAACCTGATAAGTCGTAATGGCGCGCTCGATCATGACGGCTGTATTGCTACAAGCATTGGTCGCGATACCCTTAGAGAGCAACGTCTGCTTTTGGTTAAGGATGAATCGTTCGCCAGGCTTCGGCGAGAAGATCCCTGCCAATTCCAAGGTCTGTGTCGGACGTGCGGGATCGTTCTGGATGGCCTGATGCGTCTTAGCCACATAAGCACCGAGAACTTCCACTGGATGATTTGGCATGCCAGGTTCAACGGCCATCACAGTCAAGTGCTGATCGTTAAGCCCTTGACCAAAGGAGATAAGATCCTGAACGGCACCACGCTTCGCGCTGTATACGTGACCATAGATCTGGCGCATCGGCGACCAACGACCAGTCGAGTCGTTCATCTCCAACTTGAACTCATTCAAGAGGGAAAGATCCGCATAAGGGAAAGCAATGAAGTCGTACTGTTCATCGCCGAGAGCCGTCTTCACCACAGCAAAGTCGATCGTGCCTGCGCCACCTGCAACTTTGGAGACCTCGACCATCAAGCCTTCAGGCAACACTTCACCAGACGCAACGCCATTGAAGTTGAGCGAGAGCTTGATATCGTTACCGAGTAAACCGGCGTTCTTGGCGTTAACCGTCACCACGGACTGGTCTTTGCCTTCGGTGGCTTTAGCCACCACAGGGAGATCTTGATTAGCGTTGATTGCGGCAGCCAAAGCTTCAGATGCTTCCTTAGCAGTCATGCCCTGAGCAACTGCCACAGCCACGCGAGTTGCGCCAATGTACGCAAAGACAGTACCCGCAGACCCTGCCGTGCCAGTGAAGGTAAACGTGCCAGATGCCTTAGAGCCACCCTTCGGATCAGCCAACGGAAGCGCCCAAACCTGACCAACTGCATTGTTGTTGTAGTAGGCAGTGAGCATCGTTGCGATCATCGAGCCACGACCAAAGTATTCTTTGCCTTGGCTGTCACTAGAGACCAACACGGGCTTGCCTGCCTCTGCAGTGCCTTCGGTCATCTGGCCAATAACGAGCGCCACCAGATCGTTGGCGCCAGTGTTCGCCTGAGTGTTGTCCACTTCGGCGTAAAACAGAGGAACTTTAATGTTCTCTGGAATCGTGTTATAAGAAATAGCCACTTTTAGCTTCCTTTAGAGTTGTTAAAGTGAAAAGAAACGGGCACACCATCGACCCAATCAGCCGGGGCTGGATCGATTTGAGAGTCAATACCTTCCAACTCTGGCAATTGCTCCAACACTTCACCGTGTGCGGTTTCCTCGTCCACGATGTCGTAGGGCACGTTAAACTCCCACTGGATAACCAGTCGGGCGTTGTTCGCATCAAAGATCACCTCTTGATCAAAAGTGATCTCATCTGTTTCTGGTAGACATGCCCCAAGCAGGGCTTTGAACACCTCTGCTCGGATGTCTTGTGAAAATTCAAAAGCGTCATACCCTCGGCTGTCGCCTTTCAGGGAGAGAAAAAGCAACACACCAAACTGTGCTTCTACGGTTTGCCGGTATGACTGAGCGGATGCCATGCTGAAGTACTCAGCCGTTTCCCCTAAAGGAACGACAAAGGCATATGGCATCGTTAACTTGGTGGTGGACTCCAACATGGCGTATTGCGCAACTCCACCAACCCTGCCTTTTAAGCTCGGGCATCGTTGTCGCAACCTTTCGATGACAGGTCTTAACTTCATCCCAAAATCACTCCTGGTTTAATGGCCTCAGTCACGAGCTTGTTCATCACTGCACCATAGCGAGTGCGTTCATAGGTATCCGCAGCCGCAGTGATCCAGTTGGCTCGAGGCGCTGCAACCTTGTCACCGACGCGCTTCTTACCGTGCTGCCGTCGGTCTTTTTTCCCTCCTGCCACGCGATCCGCATATGGCGCACGGTGCCCATAAAACACGTAGTAGGGATAGTCAGCCTCCTCAGTAGGAAAGCTCTTCACCAAAACAGAAAAGCCCGAGCGTGAAACTCGAGCTTTAATGGTTTTGCGTAGCTGACCAGAGTGAAGCCCAGGAAACTCACCAGGCTTCGAGACGACACCTCGACGACTGACGTTCTTACGAGCGATCTTGGTGACCTCTCGACCGACATTCCTAAACCCCTTCTTAATAACCTTGTTATCAAGCTGAGGAAAGTTAATCGGCTTGTCTAAGGTGAACTCAATTGCCATCTTCAGTTACCGCCTGCCATTGCTCACACTCAATGAGCGTGAAGCGATGGACGTTGTTGACATCGGTGATGCGCTTGGCACGATAAGTGAAGCCATCGATGTCTATTTCTGTGAGTTGCTGTAAGTCCAGTGGACTGGAGAAGCCCTTGACGTAGCGCACATAGACGCGATGCGTGACGGCGCTCTCGGTATTAATGGAGTCCAAGTACTGAGACCCGCCAATGACCTCGACCTTCGCCCAAACAACAGCGATCAAATGACGCTTATTATTGGTCTCCCAATCCCCATTAGGGACGGACTCAACGCGATAGAGCGTCGCTCGTTCATTAAGCTCACCAACGGTCGGTAGAATCATCGAGTGGCTCCCAATGTCTAAATGGATCGAGCAGCCCGCCTAAGTGCGCGTAGGTCTTCAGTTCCTGAGTCCCTGCACTCTCACGGTTCTCATACGAGGTATTAACGTGTGCCAGGATCCACAGTTTGATGCCCCAAGGCACACCTTCAACCGTTTCAGCCAACCCACCTTCACCCAACACCTTTCGCTCAAGCATGTGCTCACACTGGTCGCTGTACGCTTCGCACAGCCCCATAATGAGAGCGTCATCAAGATTGTGCTCGACCCTTAGATGTGCCTTTGCTTCGGCGAGAGTTACTAGGCTTGTCATCCTTTACCTCTTTCGTGACCAAAATGGTTTCTTTGTAAGGCACGGCGTAACCTGCTTTGATCAAGTTGTTGGCATAGACATCGGCGATATCCACAATGTCGCCTTCCTTAAAAGTGCCCACTAGAGACATGAGCCCGCGTTTAACTTCGATTTTCATAGGTACACCCCTGAAGAAAAGCCCCACCATCAGGCAGGGCTTCTCTTGGTTAGTCGGCTAATTAAGCCGTCGGGAGGATCAAATCACCACCACAAGCCATAGCAGGATTTTCAGCTGCAAAGCCAAGGCGACGAGTTGCCACGACAGTGATCAAGCCACGCACGGCGTTGTCACGGTCTTCCTTGAAGAGTTCAATCGTGAGTTCTTCTCGGTTGTAGATCGTGCCGTACTGGACGGTATCCATGGCAAGGAACTTACCTTCGGGAATAGCCTGAGACTGAATCACAGGGATACCACGCAAGTAGGAGATGCCAGAATCCTTAGCCGTGTCGACCAAGTACTGACCAGTCGAATCCTTCAAGATGCTCAACTTGAACCAATCCATCGGATTGACCAAGTAGCAGTTGACGTAGCCCCCAGCTACGGAAACCTTCGTAGAGGCATAGAAGAGCAAGTCGGTCAGGTTAGCAGTGGCAGTACCAAAAGAGGCCTGTTTGGCACCGTGAGGCACATAGTTGCCGTCGTGCAACAAGCCCGCTAAGTGGAGATCGGAACCATCACCCTTCACCAACTCATCTTCCACGGCGCGATTGACGCCATAGGCCATACGCTTATTCAAGAAGGCAGAGAAGGCAGGAAGGTCAGCAATCAACTGACGAGACACTCGAGCAGAGTGCGTGACGTCATAGATGTTGCCCTGCTTCGAGGAGAGCTTCACGGACGATTCAGGATACTCAGCACCTTCCTTCGTAATCGCTGCCTTCAAAGAAGCAGGCTCTTCACGCTGATACACAAAGGAGTTGGTTGAGATCGGGATATTCGTGAAGAGGGGTTCAATCGTCAACGGGCGGGTGGCCTGCTCAACGATACCAGGCTTGTAGTACGGAACGATCACGCCAGGAGCCGCCGTACCTGTCAACATCGGATCACCACGCGTTTCAAGCGTGATTTCGGTGCGAGCATTCGTATCCAAGAACTTCGTATAGGCTTCGCTCTTCGTGAAGCGTTCACCTAAAGAAAGAGCGCTATCCTTACCAGAGTTGGCAGGCTTGACGCTCTTCTGTTCAAGATCGGCGATCTGCTTGGCTAACTGTTCTTGCTTTTCCATAAGCGATTTCACGTCAGCAGAAGATGCCGTGTTGTCCAGTTGCTTGGAGACCTTCTCCAGCTGGGCAGTTAAATTTTCAATTTCGGACATTACATTATTCCTTCGTTAAATTGTTGAGGCGTGCCACAAGGTCGGCAGCCTTTTCAAGTTGAGACGCTGTAACATCCCCAGAATCCCTCTGAGCACTTATTACGTCCTTTGCCTTCGCCCATAGCGCTTGAGCTAGGCTCTTGGACAGTCCTAAATCCCTCAAGACGTGTTCCAAATCTCGTTCTGTTTTGACTTCCTTAAGCTGATCTTTGATCTCTTCACAGCGCACTTCGGCGATGCGTGCGGAGTTATCAGCTGGGAAAGTCACCACTGAAATCTCATGAAGTCGAGCAACCTTGGTGATGTCTCGACCTTGATCATCCTTGTACTCGTAGCCATCACGACTCAAAAAAAAGCCAATCGAGAGACCGTCTACAACGCCCTCTTGAATGGCCTTCAAGATGTTTTCACTGTTCGGGTTTGCGGTGCCAATCTCACCGACGACCTTCAAACCCTTCTCGTCTTCCTCGACGCTTAACCACTTCCCAATCGGGATGTCTTGCGTTTCATGGTTAAAGAACATCTTCGGGGTGCCGTACTTCTTCAAAGCTTCGGCAAAAGCCCCTTGATGGATGGTGTCGCCATAAGAATCCACGCCACCAAACACAGATGCGTAGCCAGTAATAGTTCGGCCTTCAACACTTACGTTTTCAAGATTTACGGCCTTAATTTCCATTGCCATAGTTGCCTCACTGTTTAATCGTGGATCCGTCGTTAGAACCCTGAGTGTTCGACCCTTCACCGATCTGGCTGACCTTGTCGATCGCCACCAAGTTGCTTTGGACGGTGAGTACATCTCCACCTGGCATCGGTGGGAGGTTTTCAAGCTGCCGCACTTCGTTACGCGTCATGATTCCGTTCTGGACTAGCGTTGCTTCGTGCTGAGAGCGTGTCTGTGGGTCTGCTCTTAAGAGAGCGTCATAGTTAAATTCAATGGTTAGGTCTTCTTCTGCCTTAACCAACTTCAGCGCAAAGGCTTCTTCAAAGCGCTTGCACATAGGAGCGAGAGAGAGACTGTGGAAGCCTCGTTTGATTTCCGTGATGCCACTTCCCCAAGTGGTCGCGCCACTGCTCCCAATCATCACTGGCGGTACTCCAAACCAACGGCAGATCTCTTCAACCGAGAACTGACGAGACTGGAGCAACTGCGCGTCCTGAGGAGTGAGAGACATCGGTGTGTACTTCAAGCCACGGTCGGCAATCACGAGAGAGCCACCCGACTCGACCATGCTCTTGAATCGCTTCACCACCTCCTTGGTCTGGTCGGCACTCAAAACCATGTCGGTTTGGAGCACTGCAGAAGGCTTCGATCGAGCCCCAAAGAGGCGTGTCGCATTCATCTGCGCATTGACCGATTCCGATAGAGAGGCACGCATGTAGTCGAGCTTGGAGAGCCCAACGATGCCGTTTCCTGCCCCCTTCCAGTGGATGATGTCCTTGGCTTGGTAGTAGGTGTCTGTGCCGTCCTTATGGAACTTGTAGATAAGCTCACCATCAACCATCGAGACCGTCACCTGCTCCGCAGGGAGCGGTTCAAGCGCGATAGGCTTACCGTTCTTGTTCCAGTGGATCAACACGTAGGCGTTGCCCCGCAGGACGTAGTTAATGACTAGCGTCGCCTTGAAGTCAGAAGGAGTCATCCACGCATTAGGACGCTTGTGCAGAAGCGCCCAAAGTGGGTGCTTTCGCTCTTCCTCTCGGCGCCCATCCGCCTTGTCGCGGTATACGAAAATCGGGAGACTAGCTATCGTGTTGGCATAGAGCTCCACACAAGCAAAGACCGCAGCGATTTGAAGGCCACGGTCTGTCCCAACGTTTTCGAGGTGGTCAAAGATGACTTGCTGAGGTGCTGTGATCTGCTGACCTTTTCCAGTCGAGAGACCACTTCCCCAAGAAGTAATCCAATTTGTGAATTTAGAGAACATAGTTACCACTCAAATCCAGAGAAGGGGTCGTCTTCTCCGTCAAAGTCCATAGTCACCACAGGGTTTTCGAGAGCCACACCCAGTGCCATAATGGTCGCCACAACGCCGTCAATCTTGTTGGCATTGACTTCCTTACGAGGAAAGATGTTGTCTTTGGCGTCGACCTTCGCCACCACGTTGCTCATCATCCAAGTGAGAATTGGGTCACCGTTGTGGGTGATCTGCTTGCCCTGGATGAGGGCTTCAAGCGTCTTCATCGGCTGAGAAAGCTTCATCACACTGTTCCTAAACTCCACCATTGGCGCGCCATCGTTAGCCAGACGCGTCGCCAACTGAGTGGCGTTCCAAGGGTCATACGCGACCGCTCGAACATCAAAGGTGGAGAGATCCTCTCTGAGGTCAGCTTCAATCTGCTCAAAGTCGGTGACTGCGCCTTGGGTCTCAGTGATCAACCCTTCGGCTGCCCACCCTGAATACTGGGCGTTAGTGCCGTTATGAATAGCAACTTCAGGGAGGTAGTACTTCCCAAAGACTGCGTAGTTCCCGCCGTCCATAGGAAAGACCAATACCTTCGCTGTGATGTCGTTCTTTGCTGCAAGGTCAAGACCAATGAAGCAGGGCGCCCCAATGAAGTCATCGAGCGACAGCTCAGGGACGGCACAAGCGTTCCACTTGGCCATGTCCATCCATGCGCTTGCGGCTGCACACCAGACGTCCAGATGCTTTGTCTTGAAGTTGTTAATAGAAGAGGGCAGAGCCTTCGCCTTCTGCAAGAGCGAGGTGATCATCTCAGGTCTCACAGAAACGCCCCAGTTGGGGTTAGCCTTGATCAAGGACTTCTCATCGTCCCAAGGATCCTCATCATCAATGCCGTAGATCACGGCAAACTGAGTTGGGTCGTTGACCTTACCCTCAAGCACCTTTCGCGCCATTGTTCGTACTTCGTAGCAAATGCCAGAAGTATTGAAACCCGCTGTGGTGATACACCAGAGGAGCGATGAACGACGCTTCCCAAGGGACGTTTCCACCACGTCATAAACGTCTCGTGTCTTATGGGCGTGAAGCTCGTCGATGATGGCTAGATGCGTATTCAAGCCGTCCAATGTCGAGCCTTCAGCACTCTTCGCTTGGAAGGTGCTATTGGTGTCCTTGACATATAAGGAATGTGCCAGTACTTCCAAACCAAATTTCTTTCGTAAAGCAGCGCACTTCTGCGCCATCACTTTGGCGTCACCAAACACAATGCCTGCCTGATCTCGGGTCGTAGCAAAGGAATAAACCTCTGCCCCCGGCTCTCGATCAGCTAAAAGGCAATAAAGGGCGACGCCACTAGACAGACAACTTTTTCCATTCCCACGCGGCACTTCGATGTACACGCGACGAAAACGGCGACCATCATCTACCCTGCGCTTCCACCCAAAAACCGTTGTCAGAATGAACACTTGCCACGGTTCAAGCTTGATCGGTTGCCCCGCCAACTCACCTTTGGTGTGAGGAAGTAGCTCGATGAATCGACAGATGCGATTTGCCTCATCCTCGTTGAAGTAATAGACAGAGTTCTTTTTGCCGTACTTAACCAAGTCCTTCTTCTGTCGACTGCACGCCAAACGCGCCTCTTTCTTGGCTGGAATTACCCCCTTAAGCACGTCGTCGATGTACTTATTGGCAATGGCCAAATAGTCTTTAGAAGTTGGAGAACTCATCTATTTCTTCTTCCTCAGGAACTTGCACCCTCACACGCGTGCGCGAAGCAGGCGTGAACCCAAGCTCCTTTTCGAGCATGACTAGTCGTTTCTCGATCTGATCGAGGACTGTAAATAAGGGGTTGATGTATTCCTTCTTCGCGCCAGTCGATGTTTCGGTGACGAGAATCAGATCGGTGGTGCTGGACTCCAACCGTTTTTGGTACTTGCGATAGAGCGCGTAATTTCTGCACCATCGCTCCAGAATCGGCGCGTCCGTAGGAGTTAAGAGACCTTTTGGAGTAAAGGCGACGGCGATTTGCCACGCGTCTCTCGCGTCTTTCGTCAGCCCACTTGGTGGTTCTGTCGCGATGAGCGTGGCGTCACTCGACAACATGTTTTTATGTCGAGCGCTGAGTGTTCGTGATGGCTGCAAAGTCCCACGAGCTGCTTTCTCAGCGTCACTTTTCCGTGGTCGTCCCATCAAAAACCTCCACAAAAAAGCGGGCTTCCCCCTTCGGAAAAACCCGCTCAGAATTTTGCATGCACAAAAAATTGGGTTAGGGCGCGGTCTAGAGCGCTATCGGCGCGACTTTTGACCCGCCCCTCCCATTTTCTGTATTACAAATATGCTTTATTAAATCTGTGACTGTATGGCTCTTAATAGAACCTCACGAACCAATGCGCCAGTGATCGGTAGTGTGTTCTCTTTGGCATAATCCTTCACTCGCGTCCACACAGTCTTGGACTGCAGCGCATCGAGCAAGTCAAAGCCAGATGTGGATAACCTTGGACGACCAGCGCCATAGCTCCAGTTCCCAAGGTTCGAGCAATCAACCGTGATGCCGCGAATAGCGTCATCATCGATAAGGAGCTCAAGATGACCATAGTAGTCAAAACTAATTTTCTCTAGTTTCTCACGCTCCGCTTCAGTGCTAGCGCGATCCACCTCAGCGTCTTTGTCATCGAGGAACTCAAGTAAACGGTCTTCCTCTGTCGCCTTCAATAGGTCTCGGATAATATTCCAATCTCGTTTCATAGTTCGCTGTTCCCAAAGCCACCATCTTCTCTGGCGGTCTTTTTACTATGGCATGCATGGCATAAAGGTTGCCAGTTGCTTTGATCCCAGAAGAGAGCCATATCGCCTTTGTGTGGTTTGATATGGTCTACGTCGGTCGCTGGTTTAATGATACCTCTCTTCTCGCACTCAATGCAGAAGGGATGTTGCCTTAAGAAGGCTTGTCGGGCTTGACGCCATCGGTGCCCATAGCCACGTTGAGCTGAAGTACCTGTAGACCAAGTTCTTTGCTTTTCGCGTTGAGCTTGGTAGGCTTTCTTGTTTTCTGCTGCCTTCTTCTTGTGGAGCGGGCAATAGTTCTCACCCTGAGGGATGAGCTGACCACACCCCGGATATCCGCATAACTTCATTAACGGCATGTAAAGACCAATAGAAAAAGCCCCGCAAGTATTTCTACCTGCAGGGCTCAAAGGAGAGTTCTGGAGATCACCCAGACATACAACCACTAGTACCAATCTCGTTTTTCATCGGCTCGACCTTAACGAGCATCCTGTTTTCTTCAGGCATGCCAAAAGCGCCCCCGGCGCTCGTTAGTCATAAGGTCTGCTCTTATGAGAGTCAACAATTGATAACTGAAGTATACCATATCTACAAATTGTCGTTAATAGGTAGGGGGCGATTCTGAATCAAGAATATACCCCAGTCTTTGCCGTGCCTTCTCCATGAGTTCCCTGCCCTTTTTAGTTGACACTCGAACCCGTCGGCATGCGCTTGGAAAGCTCACCCACGGCTTAAGGTACATAGTGCGCAAGAGATCGCGTCCTTGTCGGTCGTCAACGCGTATAGAAGGCAGTTGGCAAAAGGCTTTGTCTACCCTTATGGCATCTGCTTCATCTGGAGGTGGTGAAGAGCAGGAGATGGGTTTCTCGACCTGCTCCTCATCGTTTTCTCCTTTGGAGTAGAGCTTCAATCGGTTGATGATGACGAGCGTACTAGAGACGTTTCTATGGTTAGACCCTTCTCGTGCCCATCGCCCCCAGTTTTGCAATAACCGCTCCAGTTCGTCCATCCGTCGCCCCTTAGTTCTTCAAAAAGCTCTCTTCCCCATCACGACCATAACCGTTGTAGTAGTCGGGCCCTGCGGCATGCACCCAAGCCTGAACGTCATTGACCGACACCGAACAGCTATATTCTGGCAAGTACACCCTCAAGCCGTAGCGATACCCATACGCACGGATGTCGAACATGAAGCGTCCATTTGTCGTGCGTTTAGCGTGGCGTGTTCGGTCAGCGTCCTTCTCATAGCGAAAAGACGCACGGCTATAGAGGTGGAATAGGCATCGACTACCTTCACGAGGGTAGTTCTCACCAAACTCATTGCGCATGCGTAGCCACACTTCTGGCGAATTAACTTCCTTTTGCATCTTGATCTCCTCCAAGCATTATTTTCTCCAGTTTTTCTTTCTTTTCGATTAGCCTTACTGCCTTTAAGCAAAGGTCTCTAACGCTGCTAAAAAGGTGTATGGTCAGAGCGGTTGCCGTTGCTAATGGGGCGTTGCCTACTTTATTTAAGCCATCGCGAGCAGAAGATAGCAAGCTGACTAAAGCGGTTGTCTTAAAAGATGTTGCTGCCTCCTTGAGTTGCTCGACAGAGTAACTTACACTGCCTACTGAATATTGTTTACTCCATTCCTCCAATCTGAAAAAGGCTAGAAACATTCCATCTAGTGTGCTAGAGGTGCGTCCCAGATCTGTAAATACTGTTGCCACTCGATTTAACTCTTGTATCCTGCACCTAATCATCCCCAAAGTCCTGGCAGTCTTAGCCCTTACTTTGCTAAGTTTCTTTTCTCTCTTTTCAATCTTGGTCATAAAGCCTCCTAATCTCTTAGCTTCAGCATTCTTAATAATTCCGCCCTTTGGCTGGTAGCCGATAGCAGTGACGGTATCGCATGCGTAGCCACACTTCTGGCAAATTAATTTCACTTTCCATCCTGATTTCCTCCAAACATTAATGCTTCAAGCTCACGAGCCGTATAGATCGTGACCTCAACGGACGGCTCAAGGGCATAGGCCTTGTACGCCGAAAACTTGTAGATAAGGGAATCGTCTCTATAGGCGACGCCATTCATGCCGTCCAGAATTGCCTTCACGAGGTTGTCCAGATCAGGCTTCTTGGTATGAGGCTTGGCCAGGGCTTCAAGTTGCTTTTTCTTGCTCCAAGACTTTGGCACTGGCATGCCAATTCTGATCTCAAGCTGAATTTGCTCATCGAACGGTTCCAAGTCGCCCATCGCTTTTCGGGCAGCATGCTTTACGCGTTGCTCGTAGACCACAGTTTTGATTGGGGTATAGGTGTGACCAGTGCGCGTGAAGCGTGGGCGTCCCTTTGGCACAACCTCTCCTTCAACCTCAAACTTAATCATTGTTTTCTCCTTTTAATCTTTCGGCGTGTAGGTTGCCACTTGTCGTAATTAGCCCTTTTGCCACAAAGCATGACGAGGCGAGTAAGCTCGACCATACCTGCCTCGTATCCTTTAAGGTACTCCTCCAAGTCTTCTCCCTTGAGCTTATTGATGTCGTCCGACTTCCAGTCGGTAATCACTGGCGTCTCACGAGCATCGGTGTAGCCCTGGATCCACATGTCTGAGTTTTTGTGTTCAGCCATGATGGAATAGTCACGTTCGCTCATCTCAAAAAGCATTGATACTCCTAGAGAATGTGATTGCAAGAGTCAGCACAATAAGGAGAAGCACAATGATTGCGATGTTGAGCCACTGGATGCATTCCCAAGCAGCCTTGTTCTGGGACTTCACGTCATCGACCAACTTCTGAAGTGTCGAAAGTTGGTAAGACATAGCCCGCAACACCTTTCGGTCTTCAGCGTCAAAGTCCACTGGATTGGCGATGTTTGTGT
>OJOT01000353.1_pt1 | contig 29532 bp, 31 predicted proteins | sample 1598261 | NCBI WGS metagenome assembly OJOT01 (sample SAMN03922468, study PRJEB24848) | human gut metagenome | isolation source: stool sample | host: Homo sapiens | place: Germany | collected 2010-11 | reverse complement strand
TCGGGTGGTACACGTTTCAAATGCTACCCGGGTCCCTTTTCAAGTGTTAGCTACAAGTATCTGATCAACGAACTCAGATTGGTTCATAAGCAGGACCATATTTTTTACTACGACATGACACCTGCCGAAGCCGCGCTTTTCGACGAGGACGAGGCCGATACAGACGAGCCCTAAAAGAGTTTAGTTTACTACGGGTGGGCATATATAGGAAAAAAACAAACAAAACGGATTTATGAAAACAAATGAAAACAAACTGCCATGAACATATCAGAAGCGAAACGGGTCCGGATCGTGGACTATTTGCAGCAGCTTGGATACAGGCCGCATCATGAAAAATACAGGCAATACTGGTACCTCTCTCCTGTCCGGGAGGAGAAGACGGCATCGTTCTGCGTCAATGACCGGAAGAACGTGTGGTATGACTTCGGACTGGCTGCCGGCGGCGACCTGGTGGAGCTGGGCAAATACCTCTACCATACCGACGATATAAGCGAAATCCTTTCGCACATCGAGGTACACGCCCGCAACTGTGCTGTAGCGGGAGAGGCTGTCGTCATACCTGATGCACCGTCTATGGAGCAGCAAATGAGAAATGTCGCAGTCGTGGCATTGCAGCACAAGGCACTTCTGTCGTACCTGCGCAGCCGGCGGGTCGACCCCGACATTGCGCAGGCCTTTTGCCGGGAGGTGCATTACGATCTGCGCCGGCGGCACTACTTCGCCATTGCCTTCGGCAATATGTCGGGCGGCTATGAGGTGCGCAACTCCTACTACAAAGGGTGCATCATCGGAAAGGATATTACGGTGATAAAGTATCGCAAGGAGGAGACACAGCTGTGCGCCTGCGTCTTCGAGGGCTTTATGGATTTCCTTACCTATCTGACCCTGAAACGGGACAAGGACTACGGCATTTGCATGGCGCAGGCGACGGACTATATCATTATGAACTCCATAAGCAACTTGAAGAAGACGCTCATGCAACTGGAAACATACCGTTTCATCTATTGCTATCTCGACAATGACCTTGCCGGGCAGAAGACCGTCGAGACGATTGCGGGCTTGTATGAAGGACGTGTCAGTGACCGGTCTTCCGCCTATTCCGAATACAAGGATCTGAACGACTATATCCGAAGAAGGAAGCGTTAGTATCCGTGCCGCTATAAACTATGGTTGAAAAAGCTCTCCTTCCGGAGGGCTTTTTTTGTGTCTGAAAACGGGTTGAGTTCATAAATAGAGTTCATTTACGAAAATCGACGCAAATCATGTTAATAAAATAATGATTTTAATATCAAATCTTTTTCCGTATTATTTTTAATATACACCTTTGCGCTTGTTGTTGAGTACAGAAATAGTATCAAGTTCAAAAATACTGAAAAGATGAGCGCATTCTGGGTTTTCGCAATCTGTCTGACGGTAGCATACATAATCTACTACGCAGTTACCGTCGCCCGCGACCTTTACGGCAAGCCGGGCGAGAAGAAATCCGACGAGGAGACTTTCGAGGTCGCTTCGTCCGACGATGATGCGGAGGAGGCAGGTGTCAGCGTCTCCGAGAACGAAGCCGGCTTCCGCATCGGGGACGAGACGTTCGAGACGAGCCTTGCTTCCGGGGAGAGTGGCGGCGGCACGGAGTCCGCTGCCGACAGGGAGCGTGATACGGATGCCGCATTCGAGCGCAGGAAGGCGCAGGCGGAGTCGGCGATGGAAGAGACGCAGCCCTGCTTCTCGGACACCTACGAACACGAGGAGCTGCGAATGGCTTTGGTGAACAGGGGCCTATCGGGCAGCCGTCCTGCATTGAAGTGGGAATCAAAAATCGACCGCCTGTGATGAAGGAGAGAATGAGAACCGCGGTGACGGCGCTGTGCTTCGCCCTGCCGCTCTCGTCGTATGCGAAGAGCGGCAGCGTGAACTACAGCTGGGGCGCGGATGCGCTTGCTACTATGCACGACTATGTGGTGACGATGATGCTCTACGTCCTCTATATCTGCTATGCCGTCGCCGCCGTTTTCGTCGTCATCTCCGCATTCCAGATATATGTCAGGATGAACACGGGTGAGGACGGCATCACCAAGTCGATCGTCACCCTTGTCGGGGCGTGCCTGTTCATTCTCGGCGCCTCTGTCGTCTTCCCCGCCTTCTTCGGCTATCGGATATAGACGGAACATACGGAAAACTCATGAGTCAAGCGCAAAATATGTCGAACAAAAAAACAGAAAACAGATGATTCAGAAAGCAAAAAAGTTTTTGAGGCAGCTGGCATCTCCCGACAAGGTGAAGATGCTGTGCCTAATGCTGCTCGGCGCTACGGCCGCCATGGCGCAGAGTTCCGCCGGCGACTACTCGGCGGGCACGTCGGCGTTGTCCACCGTTGCGGAGGAGATCGCCAAGTACGTGCCCATCGTGGTGAAGCTGTGCTACGCCATAGCGGGTGTCGTGGCCATTGTAGGCGCCATCAGCGTCTATATCGCCATGAACAACGAGGAGCAGGACGTGAAGAAGAAGATCATGATGGTCGTGGGCGCCTGCATCTTCCTCATTGCAGCCGCGCAGGCCCTGCCGCTCTTCTTCGGTATCTCGTAAACCGCATATATGATGAAAGGCAGGGACGAAAGGCATCCGGACTATCCCGTGTTCAAGGGACTGCAGCGTCCGTTGGAGTTCTTCGGACTGCAGGGGCGCTACATCTACTGGGCGGCAGGTACGGCGGGCGGGGCCATTGCGGGCTTCATCGTCGCCTACTGCCTGCTGGGATTTGTTGCCGGGCTGGTTGTCTTCGTCACGGCCGTCGGCACAGGTGCGGCCCTTATCTTCCTCAGGCAGAAGCAGGGGCTTCACACGAAGCGGAACGAACACGGCGTCTTCGTGTACGCCTGTTCGAAGAGGCTGTAATCCGAAAGAAAAACCTCCGTGCAAGTGAGGCCAATTGAATGTTGAACGGCGGGCGGGCTTGCCTTGCGAGGCGGACCCGCCCCATTTTTTGAAAGGGAATGACATTGTATATTATACTGTTCTTCATCGCGGTCTGTATCGGAATGGCAATCTCCGTGTATGCTTTCGGTACGGGCGGCAAACGCAAACGCATCTTCCGGGACATCTACTTCTCGGTCGAAGAGGTGAACGGCATCGGCGTCCTCTACACCAAGACGGGCGAATACTCCGCCGTGCTGAAGATGGACAATCCGGTGCAGAAATACTGTGCCAATATCGACAGCTATTATGAGTTCGCCCATCTGTTTACGGCACTGGCGCAGACGCTGGGCGAAGGCTATGCCCTGCACAAGCAGGACATCTTTGTCCGCAAGCAGTTCGCCGATGACGGCGGCAGCCGCGAGTTCCTCTCGTCGGCGTACTTCCGCTACTTCAACGGACGAAATTATACGGACAGCGTATGCTATCTGACCGTCACGCAGGAGTGCAGGAAGGGGCGGCTGTTCTCTTATGACAGCAAGAAGTGGCGCGAGTTTCTGGTGAAGGTGCGCAAGGTGCACGACCAGCTTCACGATGCCGGCGTTTCGGCGCGGTTTCTCACCAGGCGCGAGGCATCGGAGTATGTCGACCGCTTCTTTGCGATGAACTTCAAGGACAAGGTCATCTCGATGTCGAACTTCAAGGTCGACGATGAGACGGTCTCCATGGGCGACAGGCGCTGCAAGGTTTACAGTCTGGTCGATGTGGACAGCGTGAGCCTGCCCTCGCTGATCCGCCCCTATACGGATATCGAGGTCAACAATACGGATATGCCGGTCGACCTGCTCTCGGCTGTCGACCATATTCCCGGCGCGGAGACGGTCGTCTACAACCAGATTGTCTATCTGCCGAACCAGAAGCGCGAACTGGCGCTGCTGGAGAAGAAGAAAAACCGCCACGCAAGCATTCCGAATCCGAGCAACCAGATGGCCGTCGAGGACATCAGGCGCGTGCAGGAGGTGATCGCCCGCGAGAGCAGGCAGCTTGTCTATACGCACTTCAACCTCGTCGTCGCCGTCGATGCCGACACGGACATACAAAAGTGCACCAACCAGTTGGAGAACGCTTTCAGCCGCATGGGCATCCATATCTCGAAGCGTGCCTACAACCAGCTGGAGCTGTTCGTCAACTCGTTTCCGGGCAACTGCTACGGCATGAACCCCGACTACGACCGTTTCCTCACGCTGGGCGATGCCGCCGCCTGTCTGATGTACAAGGAGTGCATCCAGCACAGCGAGGACACGCCGCTGAAGATATACTACACCGACCGCCAGGGCGTGCCGGTGGCCATCGACCTTACGGGCAAGGAGGGCCGGAACAAGCTGACGGACAACAGCAATTTCTTCTGTCTGGGACCCTCGGGCAGCGGCAAGTCGTTCCACATGAACAGCGTCGTGCGCCAGCTCCATGAGCAGGGCACGGACGTCGTGCTGGTCGATACGGGCAACTCCTACGAAGGGCTGTGCGAATACGTCGGCGGCAAATACATCTCCTATACGGAGGAGCGTCCCATTACGATGAACCCCTTCCGCATCAACCGTGCGGAGCTGAATGTGGAGAAGACGGGGTTTTTGAAGAACCTCGTCCTGCTGATCTGGAAAGGGTCGCAGGGAACGGTTACCAAGACCGAAGACCGCCTGATCGAACAGGTCATCACGGAGTACTACGACACCTATTTCAACGGCTTCGAGGGCTTCACGCCCCCGCAGCGGGAGGATCTGCGCAAGAGCCTTGTGATCGACGAGCGCAACCGGGCCGTACAACAGGAGGAGAGCGAGGCGCAGCGTGCCGGGCGCATCGAGCGCACCATCGACGAGATAGAGCGCCGTCGCCGGGAGCTGAAAGTGGAGGAACTGTCCTTCAACTCGTTCTATGAGTTTTCGGTGCAGCGCATTCCCGACATCTGCCGTGAGAACAGCATTACGGGCATCGACCTCTCGACCTACCGCTACATGATGAAGGACTTTTATCGGGGAGGCAACCATGAGAAGACGCTCAACGAGAATATGGACAGCTCGCTCTTCGACGAGACCTTCATCGTCTTTGAAATCGACTCTATCAAGGACGACCCTCTTCTTTTCCCTCTTGTCACGCTGATCATCATGGACGTATTCCTTCAGAAGATGCGCATCAAGAAGAACCGCAAGGTGCTGGTCATCGAGGAGGCATGGAAAGCGATCGCCAGTCCGCTGATGGCCGAGTACATCAAGTTCATGTACAAGACCGCCCGCAAGTTCTGGGCATCGGTCGGGGTGGTTACGCAGGAGATACAGGACATCATCGGCAGCGAGATTGTCAAGGAGGCCATCATCAACAACTCCGATGTGGTGATGCTGCTCGACCAGAGTAAGTTCCGCGAGCGTTTCGACACCATCAAGGCGATTCTCGGACTTACGGAGGTGGACTGCAAGAAAGTTTTCACCATCAACCGGTTAGAGAACAAGGAGGGGCGCAGTTTCTTCCGCGAGGTCTTTATCCGGCGGGGTACGGCCAGCGGCGTGTACGGCGTCGAGGAGCCGCACGAATGTTATATGACCTACACCACGGAGCGGGCGGAGAAGGAGGCGCTGAAGCTCTACAAGGCCGAGCTGCGGTGCAGCCATCAGCAGGCCATCGAAGCCTACTGCCGCGACTGGGATGCCAGCGGCATCGGCAAGTCGCTGCCCTTTGCCCAGAAGGTGAACGCCGCAGGGCATGTGCTCCATCTTCCCGCACCCGTTACAAACGAATGACCGCCACCGGAATGAAACGACTGACTGCCATACTCATTGCTGCGATGACCGCCTTTCCGCCGGCCGTTCACGCCCAGTATTACAGCGTGAATATCGATGCGAAGACGGTCGCGGCGATGGTGGCGGCCTTCGGGACGGAGAGCGTCGCCGAAGCCTACTCGAAGGAGCAGGTGCAGGCGATACTCAAACACTACAATGCCGCAGAAGTGGCAGTGGCGGGCATCTTCGCCTCCAGGTTTCTGGAGCGCAAGGCACTGACCGATTTGGGTATCTGGTCCAGCAGCACGGAGAACTATTACTACCGCCGCATTTACCACATGGTTGCGGAAAAGATCATCCCGAAGATATGGATTGTGGCGAAGCTGATGCTGCGCTCTCCGCAGACGGCACTCCACTGGGGCAGCTACCTGATGAAGGTGTGCGACGACACGAAGAGCCTGTGTATGCAGTTCGAGAGTGTCGTGACGAACAGCACCCTCTCCTTCTCGGACATCGCCTTTCTGGAGTTCAAGCCGGAGATAGCGTCGCTATTGAGACTCTCGGAACTCGGCGGGGTGGACTGGCAGGGAATCATTGATGACCTTGCCCGTGTTCCGAACAACTTTACCCGCGAGAAACTGGAGAGCGACCTTGACAATCTCTACAACATGGGGGTCGGACTGGCTGCGGCCGGCATCGGCAGCATCGGGGATGCCCTGTTCCGGCAGAACTCGTTCAACGACCTCTTCAACGGCAGGATCAGCGCCGTTGCCGAACTGTACGACCATTACAGCGGGCTTTTCGAGCAGGCGGAGAACGGCATCGGCAGTACGTTGCTGAATATGGTGGGCGGCGAGGAAAATGTCGCCGCGCTCTTCAATTTGAGCCATTACAATATGACGGCGTGGATGACCGACTTTCCCGACCAATCGTCGGGCAGCTATTACACGCAGCGATGGTACATCGCCCGCCGCGACAACGGGAGTGTCCTGCTGTGCGACTACTATCCCCCGACGGACGATAACAGCATTTTGAACGGCAGTCAATGGACGCGCTTTGAGACTACCGACCCCTCCTTCTATCCGAACGCCGCGCAGCGCGAGCAGGTACTCTCCAATTCGGAGAGCCATGCCGGCTGGTCGCGCAGCCGTGTCCAGCAGCTCAACGCCGTCAAGGACGGCTATACCTATACATTCACCTCGTATATGTCGGCCTACATAATCAACCGCAAAAACAAGCAGACGAAGAAAGCATACGCTTATGAAATTCATGTTACGCAGAGCTGGGACCGGCAGGAAGTCGTCTACGAGGAGCTCTTCGACTCCTACACAATGGATTTGGAGACCTTCAAGGCGCAGCTGAACGCCCGGTTGTCGGAGTTCAACGACAACGAGGACGGCTATGTCTACTATATCTCCTCGGATGCCCGCAACTACTATCAGGCGACCGACGAGGCGAAGATACGGGGCTGCGAGAGCGTAACCATCAGCGTCACCTGTTCGGACGGAGCGACGCTCGGACAGGGCACGACGCAGTACAAGTGCCGCAGCTGCGGCAGCTCTCCCAATGCCCACACGAAGGATTGCGCCATGCAGACCTCCGTGTCGGACAACGGTCTCGACCTCTCGGAGCTGGACGCCCGGCAGCGCGAGGCGGACAGTCAGGTGGCGACGCTTCAGTCACAGATTAGCCAGCTGGAAACGGAGAACGCAAGGCTCCTGAAACTCATTGCCGGTTCGAGCATCGAGGACGCGGCAGCCTACCGCCAGCAGTACAATGCCAACAAGACACGCATCGACGGGTTGAAGGCGGAGCTTGCCCCCTGGCAGCAGAAGCAGTCGGAGCTTGCGCAGGCGAAAGCCGAAGCCGCCGGCGATGACGACGTGCCGACGGACGACTACTACCGCATACCGGCCATCATGCAGGATTGCAGGGCGGCGTACAGCCTCTCGTGGCAGGACGGCGGCGCATGGAGCGGCTACACCTTTGTCCGCAGGGCTACGATGCCCAATGTGAACGGAACCGTCACCTTCAAGGCGACGGTAACGGTTGCCCGCAAGCCGAAGTACTTTCTGGGTATCAAGATTCACCGCGCCATCGTGCAGATCAGCTGGGAGCTGACAACGGAGTACACCGACACGCACGTTGCCGATGTGCTGACTTTTGACGGCAGCATGTCCGAGGCGGAAAAGACGCGGCAGGTGAACGACCGCATTGCGGAACTGGCCCGCGAGTATCCGGATTGCAAGATCACGACGGAGTATGCCCGGACAGCCCCGACGGACGTCGCGACAGGCGATGCCTTCCACCTGCTGTGGTCGAGCGACCGGCTGGAAATCGCCCGCGAGGTGGACTCGCGTCTGACGAAAATCTATGCCGATTTAGTGTCGCTCGAAAAGATGATGCACTACAAGCGCAGCATCCTCGATGAGCTGAAAGGCGTGCTGCCGTTGCCCGATGACAACCGGGGGCGCCGGCTCACGCTTGTCGAAGAATGTCACCGGAGGTGGATGGAGAACGCCCGAAACGGAGGAAAGGAGGCGCCGCGATGAAAAGGATACTTTCGTTTGCCGCCGTGCTGCTGACGCTGCTGCCCGGAGCGGCGCACGCACAGTGGATCTTCGACATTCCGTCTGTCGAGGCCTATATCAGCGACCACAAACAGCAGCGCAGTCTGCTGCTGGCCCGCAGCACGCTGGAATACAGCAACAGGCTGCTGCATGAGTACAGCCGGGAAAAGGTCTGCGGGTACAAGGAGCTGAATGTGGAGCTCGACAAGTACACCCGGGCGTTCGACGTCATCGACGCGATGTATCAGACCCTGCGCACGGCGCTGAATGCGAAGAACACCTACCGCACCGTAAGCGACCGTATCCGCGACTACAAGGCCATGCTCGAAGCGTACAATGACAAGGTGCTCAAACGCGGAGAGCCCGAATGGGCCGACCTGCAAATCATCACCGTCAATACACAGGCGATTGAGTATATCGCCGGCGAGGGCGAACAGCTCTACAGATCCATAAGCGATCTGGTGCTGTATGCCACGGGAGCCGCCGCCTGCTCGACCGCCGACCTCGTGATGCTCCTCGAGTCGGTCAATCTGTCGCTCGACAATATCGAACGGCATCTGAACAGAGCCTACTTCGAGACATGGCGGTACATACAGGTGCGCATCGGCTACTGGAAGAGCAAACTCTACCGCCCGAAGACACGGCAGGAGATTATCGACGGAGCTTTCGGCAGGTGGCGCAGCGCAGGCAGACCGGATTATTAACGAAAAAAGGGAAAAAAGATGAAACGATTGATGACACTTGTGGTACTGTTGGCGAGCGTCGTATGCGCCAGAGCACAGTATGTAACCTACAACCACGATGCAGCGAAGATGAATCAGGTGACGGTCATGGAGACCGGAACCGGCGCACTTTCTCCTGACCTGTACTATTCACTGCTGCACAACAAATACAAGAAGTCGGCATCGGCGAAGAACAAACTGTCGTTCCGCACCCAGTCCGGGGCCCACCTCTACAATCAGGTCGATGAAGCCGCCGCCATAGACACGGCGCTCGTCAAACGGGCTGGGATCGAGGCGCTGAATATGGCCGACAGGCAGACAGACCTTGCGTGGCTTGCCGAGGGCGACAAGGTGAACAGGATGATGGAGCGTTTCAGGGACAACATCGACCGCCTCGCTACGGCGGGCTGTACGCCCTCAGACAGGGAGCGCTGGGAGGAATACTACCGCGTCTATGCGTGTGCGCTCTCGGCGACCCAGGATGCCTATATGCCCAATGCGCAGCGCAAGAAGGAGTATCTGCGCATATACGACGACGTGTCGAAGCAGAACGAGCTGCTGGTGCGCTATGTCGTCAGCCGCTATAAGACGGCACGCACGGACGGCCTGCTGGCGGCGACGGACAGCCGGACGGTGAACAAGGCAGGCATCGCCGCCCAGGCGTTGGGCCGGTGGAACAGCTCGCGCCGTATGGTGCGCGGCTCGCACGCCGACGGCAGCGGCGGTGCCGGTGAAGAGACAGTAGGAAGATAACCAACTAACCGATAAACAGGAATATGAAAGAGAACAACGTACATTCGGACGGACAGCATGTCCGGCCGGAGGAAATGAAGCAAATGAAAGAAGAGCTGCGCCGCAGGAAGCGGGAGAACCGCCTGCTGGCCATACGGCTGCGGACGCAGGAGAAAGGCAAGGCGGACGTGGCGGCAAAGATGTGCCGTCTCGCCGCCATCGCGCAGCAGGTCGGCAACGTCCGTATCCTCGATGCCGGAAGCATCGGCGCGGAGGAGCGCGAGCGGTATCTGGGACTCGCGCAGTGCGCCGCACTGTGCGGTACGACCTATGCAACGATGATCAAGTGGCTGCAGAAAGAGGGAATCCTCGTGTATGGGCAGGATGTGTGGGTTGTTGGCGACGGCTATCGGCACAGCGGGCTGTTCGTCTACATGAACGGCGTGCGCGGCAGCTACACGCGCCTCTATCTGAAAGTCGCACCGGCCGGCGTGTCGTTCATCCGCGAGATGCTGGAACGTCATCCCCGCCGGAGGCCGGTCAACCGTAACACCCGGAAGTGATGGCTGACGGAGGCATACTCTCGGATTTCGGCATCAACCTGCTCGAGGAGGAGATCGATGATGTCATCTTCCAGACGAACGAGTTTCTGACGGATGCCACCTTCACCGGCTCGCAGGGCCCGTTCTGGTGGATCCTTCAGATGTGCATGGCGCTGGCGGCGCTCTTCTCCATCATCGTGGCGGCAGGCATCGCCTACAAGATGATGGTCAAGCACGAGCCGCTCGATGTGATGAAGCTCTTCCGTCCGCTGGCCGTCTCCATTGTCCTGTGCTGGTGGTACCCGCCGGCAGATACGGGTATGGTGCGCAGCGGCAGCAGCTGGTGCTTTCTGGATTTCCTCTCCTACATTCCCAACTGCATAGGCTCCTACACGCATGACCTTTATCAGGCGGAGGCCGCACAGATCACCGACAAGTTCGAGGAGGTGCAGCAGCTCATCCATGTGCGCGACACGCTCTACACGAATTTGCAGGCGCAGGCTGATGTCGCCCATGCGGGGACGTCCGACCCCAATCTCATCGAGGCGACCATGGAACAGACCGGAATGGACGCCGTAACGGACATGGAGAGGAGCGCTTCGGAGCTGTGGTTCACCTCCCTGACGGCGGGCGCCGTGGTGGGCATCGACAAGATCATCATGCTCATCGCGCTGATCGTCTTCCGCATAGGCTGGTGGGCGACCATCTACTGCCAGCAGATTCTGCTGGGTATGCTTACCATCTTCGGACCGATACAGTGGGCGTTCTGCCTGCTGCCCAAGTGGGAAGGTGCATGGGCGAAGTGGCTGACAAGGTATCTGACCGTCCATTTCTACGGCGCGATGCTCTACTTCGTCGGCTTCTACGTCCTGCTGCTGTTCGACATCGTGCTGTGCATACAGGTGGAGAACCTGACGGCCATCACGGCCAGCGAGCAGACGATGGCGGCCTACCTGCAAAACAGCTTCTTCTCGGCGGGCTATCTGATGGCGGCAAGCATCGTGGCCCTGAAATGCCTGAACCTCGTTCCCGACCTCGCGGCATGGATGATTCCTGAAGGCGACACGGCGTTCTCGACCCGCAACTTCGGCGAGGGCGTGGCGCAGCAGGCGAAGATGACCGCTACGGGCGCAATAGGCACCCTGATGCGATAACAATCAAAAAACAACGACGAAATGGTAATCAAGAATTTGGAAAACAAAATCAAGTTAGTGGGCATCATCTGCACCGCCTTTCTGACAGGCTGCATCATCATCAGCGTGTCGAGCATCTGGACCGCCCGCACGATGGTCGTCGATGCGCAGAAGAAAATCTATGTTCTCGACGGCACGGTGCCCATTCTGGTCAACCGCACGACGATGGACGAAACGCTCGATGTGGAGGCGAAAAGTCATGTGGAGATGTTCCACCACTACTTCTTCACCCTTGCACCCGATGACAAGTACATACGCTACACTATGGAGAAGGCGATGTATCTGGTGGACGAGACGGGACTGGCGCAGTACAACACCCTCAAGGAGAAGGGATTCTACAACAACATCCTCGGCACGAGCGCCGTCTTCTCGATTGTCTGCGACAGCATCGCATTCAACAGGGAGAAGATGGAGTTCACCTATTACGGCCATCAGCGCATCGAGCGGCGCAGCAATATCCTCACCCGCGAGCTGGTTACGGCGGGACAGCTGCAGCGCGTGCCCCGTACGGACAACAACCCGCACGGGCTGCTCATCGTGAACTGGCGCACGCTGCTGAACAAAGATGTCGACCAGAAGATCAAGAACAACTATTAAACGGCGGCGGATATGAGCGTGAAAGGATTCAGAAGGATGCTGCTCGGCGAGAAGATGCCGGACAGGAATGATCCGCAATACAAGGAGCGCTACGAGCGTGAGGTGCGTGCCGGACGCAGGTTCGCAAAGGCAACGCGCATCGACAAGGTGGCGGCTAAGGTGCAGGGCTTTGCCAATCTGCACCGGACGCTGTTTCTGGTTATCGTCTTCGTCTTCATCGCCGTCAGTCTGGCGTGGAACATCTACCGCTTGTCGGCCGTCTTCCACCGGCCGGCGCAGCGCACGGCGACCGAGATGCAGGACAGCGTGCTGCACCTGCGCCGCACACTGCCGCCGCAACACAAAGTACAACCTGTAAAGAACGAGAAGAGATGAAACTGTTGGAGAAAATCAACTTTCGCCAGCCGAAGTATATGCTGCCGGCGATACTCTACCTCCCGATACTCGCCACGGCCTATTTCGTTGTCGACCTCTTCCATACGGAGACTGCCGGGATTCAGGACAGGTCGCTTCAGACGACCGAGTACCTCAATCCGGAGCTGCCGGAGGCGCAGATCAAGGGCGGCGACGGCATCGGCACGAAATACGAGAATATGGCGAAGTCCTGGGGCAGAATACAGGACCATTCGGCCATCGACAACATTGAACGGGAGGAACCCGACAACGCATTCGAGGAGTATGAATCCAAATACACGGAAGACGACCTCGCCCTGCTGGACGGGCAGAGTCAGGAAAAAGAGGCGGCAGCGCAAGCTGCCGATGCCCGGACGCGAGAGGAGGAAGCCCTCGCGGAACTTGAAAAGGCGCTTGCCGAAGCCCGCCTCAAGGCGCAGCAGGAGATGCAGATGACACCGCCCGATACCGCCGGTATGGGGCAGGAGCCGACTCCGGCTGCGGAAATCAGGGGACGCATCGCCGAGGACAGCCGCTCCGTGAGCGCACTCTCGGAGAACGACCGGACCAATGAGGTGGTAAGGAAGGTGAAAACCCCGTCGGACTATTTCAACACGCTGACGCAGAACGAGCCGGAGCCGAAGCTGATCAAGGCCATCATCGACGAGAATATCACGGCGGTGGACGGCTCGCGGGTGCGGCTGCGTCTGCTGGACGATGTGGAGATCAACGAGCACATCGTGCAGCGGGGCTCCTACCTCTACGCCACGATGAGCGGTTTTTCGTCGGGGCGTGTGAAGGGTACCATTAACAGCCTGCTGATCGGCGACGAATTGGTGAAGGTCAGCCTGTCGCTCTACGACACGGACGGCTTGGAGGGCCTCTATGTCCCGAACAGCCAGTTCCGCGAGACGGGCAAGGAGGTGGCAGGCGGCGCCGTAACCACCAATATGAACATGGCCACGGGAAGCTACGGCAACAGCCTTTCGCAATGGGGAATGCAGGCCGCACAGAATGCCTACCAGCAGACGTCGAACGCCATCGGCAAGGCTATCAAGAAGAACAAGGCCAGGCTCAAATACGGCACCTTCGTCTATTTGGTCAACGGACGTGAAACGAGAAACAGGTAAAGGCGATGATAGCGGTTGACCATATCTATCACATGGATTGCATAGACGGTATGCGCCGGATGGCCGACGCCAGCGTCGATGCTGTCATTGCAGACCTTCCCTATGGAGCTTTGAACAGCAGGAATGACGCGGCACAGTGGGACAAGCCTGTCCCGTTCGAACCGCTGTGGGAGCAATACCGCAGAATCACCAAGCCCGACAGTCCGATTATCCTGTTTGCGCAGGGGCTGTTTACGGCGAAGCTGATTCTCTCCCAGCCCGCACTCTGGCGTTACAACCTCGTGTGGCAGAAAGACCGTGTAACGGGACATCTCAACGCCAACCGGATGCCGCTGCGCCAGCACGAAGACATTGTCGTCTTCTACAGGCATCAGCCGGTCTATCATCCGCAGATGAGACCGTGCCTGCCGGAGCGGCGCAATCATGGCCGCCGCACAACCGCCGAGTTTACCAACCGCTGCTACGGGCAGATGAAGATGACGCCCGTGCGAATGGCTGACGACAAGTATCCTACGTCGGTGATCTGCATTCCGAAGGAGCACCGGAAAGGAACGTTCTACCACCCGACACAGAAGCCGGTCGCATTGGTCGAATACCTGATACGCACCTACACCGACGAGGGCGATGTCATTTTAGACAACTGCATCGGTTCCGGCACGACGGCGGTAGCCGCCATACGCACGAACAGGCACTTCATCGGCTTTGAGATTCAGAAGGACTATTGCGGGATTGCAAACCGCAGGGTTGCGGACGAGTGGAAACACATAAGAGAATTTATAAAACCAGACAACAATGAAACGCATGATGACAATGCTCCTGCTCTCGGCAGGAATGTTCGCGGCTCACGAGGCGAAGGCCCAGCGGACGTATGAGGAGATGGAGCAGCTGACGGTCAACGAACAAGTGACGACCGTCATCACCGCCTCGGAGCCGATACGCTTTGTGGACATCTCCACGGAGAAGGTTGCCGGCGACCGGCCCATCGACAATGTAATCCGCCTCAAACCGAAGGAGGCGGGACACGAGGACGGCGAAGTGCTGGCCATCGTGACGATTGTAACGGAACGCTACCGCACCCAGTATGCGCTGCTCTACACAACGCGCCTGCAGGAGGCGGTGGCGGACAAGGAGATTCAGCTCATGGAGCGCAATGCCTATGACAACCCAGCCGTATCCATGTCGACGGCCGACATGAACCGCTTTGCACGGCGCATCTGGAACTCTCCGGCCATGTATCACAATGTGGCAAGCAAGGCGCACCGAATGGTCATGCGCCTGAACAACATCTACGCCGTTGGCGACTATTTCTTCCTTGATTTCTCGATCGACAACAGGACCAATATTCGCTTCGACATCGACGAGATCCGGGTGAAACTCGCCGACAAGAAGGTGTCGAAGGCAACGAATACGCAGGTCATCGAACTGACGCCGGCGCTGATACTCGAACAGAGCAAGTCGTTCCGGCACGGCTACCGCAATGTGATTGTCATCAGGAAGATGACCTTCCCCAACGGCAAGGTGCTCTCTATCGAAATGACCGAGAAGCAGATTAGCGGACGCAACATCACGCTCAACATAGACTATGAGGATGTGCTTGCCGCAGATTCGTTCAACACGGTATTGCTGGAGGAGTAGCGATGGGAAAGACGATAAATCTGTTTATAGCGGCTCTGTGCGTTGCCGCGAGTGCAAGCGCACAGAGCAACAGCGACCGCATATCGCTCGGCATCGGGCTGCTCTACGAAAACGGTCTGGATGCGACCGTCGCATACGAACACGAGCTGAACTACCACAACAGCTTCGAGGTCTACGCCGGCGGCTACCTCAAATGGGCGGAGTGCCCCTCGTGCGGACATGTCTGCCCGGAGTCATTCTGGCGCAATTACCGCTCCTACTCTCTCGGCGTCGCCTACAAGCCCTGCGTGGTGCGAGGACGCAACCATTTCGGCAATGTGCGTGTCGGCGCTTCTGCCGGCAGCGACACCGACCGCTTCCTTGCCGGCATCCACGTCGGTTATGAGCATAACTATATGCTGCACTCCGGCTGGGTGCTGTATTGGCAGGTGAAGAGCGACATGATGATCAAGGGGCGGGACTTCTTCCGCACGGGCGTGGTCTTCGGATTCAAAATACCTGTAAAATAAGGGAACAACATGAAACGGACACTTTTATTGACAACGGCACTCGCAGGAGTCCTGCTGGTTTCCTGCGATGCGCACTTCGACTTTCCCGACACCGCCGTGAAGCCGGGGCATATCCTCTGCACGGACGGCAAGGCGATACCCTACAACGAGTACAAGGATTCCGGCAGTCAGGCGATTGCCGTGGTCTTTCATATCGGTCCATCCGGGGACACGGAGGGCGACGGCTATGCCGTCTATCTGCATGACCTCGCGCCGGCGGCTTTCGCCGACAGCATAGGCGTCGCGCAGAAGACCTCCGCCGACATACGGGCAATGGACGGCAACGGGAACACCTTTGCGATGTTTGCCACGAAGGAGGTTTCATCGCCCCTGGCGGAAGCGGTTTTCGACCTGTGGCGATACGGGCAGAGTGCCTATATCCCGTCAGTGGCGCAGATGCGGCTGCTCTATTCGATGAAGGAGGTAATCAACCCGGTCATTGAGAAATGTGGCGGAGAACCTCTGCCCGACGAAGCGGACGACTGCTGGTACTGGACATCGACAGAGGTGGAGGACCAGCAGACAGCCAAGGCATGGCTCTATTCTGTCGGAAGCGGAGCCATGCAGGAGACGCCGAAAACACAGCCGCACAGAGCAAGACCGATCATCACACTCAACCGATAGATAGGCAAAGGTACGGCGGCATAGCGTTCTTTGACAATATTGGGCAATAGATTGCGTGACTTAAATTTGCGACTGAACGGGTCGTATGATGTCCAGCAACGCTTGCAGGCTCTGTTGAATCTCTGACGGATTCGGGACAGTGCGGTATGCCAGTTCCGGCAACTCGTTCAAGTAGGTATCCTGCAATGCAGACCACACGCCCGGCCAATCCGCCAGTATGGGTGCGTCTGCAAAGCGTCTGTTTCGCCAGCCGTCAGGCTTGTCGAAACTGTCGCGGTCATGGGTGAACAACGATTTGAAATCGTCGGTAAAGGCACTGCTGTTCAGGTAGTGCCGGCACTCGTCATCTTGCAGCAGGTGGTGCAGGTCGTAGAAGTGGCGGATTTTGGATGACAGCTGCGGAATATACCGGTCGGCAAGAGAACAACGGAAGAGGGACACAAGCTTTTCGGTCAAGGTGCGTCGCTTGTCAAGTACATTCACCTCAAACGGCTGCATATCGTATTCCTCAATGATGCGTTCATTTCCTGACAGACGGAGAAAGTCTGTGAGAAAACTGCTTATGAGGCGGCGCTCAAACGGGTACGGATTGGCAAAACTGTTGATCTCGACCAGTATCTGCCCTGCTTTGATGGCTCCGGCCTGCGGCGCATCGACAGCCTGCGGGTACAGGTAAAAGGCCTTGTGGTAATGGGAGCCTTTGCTCGTCAGACCGGGAATAACCAGTTCTTCAAGTCCTGCGGTCATGCTTTTCGAGGTGCGTCTGATGAGCGTCTTCAACTGATTGCCGCTCAAAGTCCACGCATCCGATATGGCGATGTCGATATCTTCGGAGAACCGTGCGCCGATGCCGTAGGCTTTGGACAGGCTGGTTCCGCCTTTGAAAACCGTGCGGTTGCCGGCATCTCCCTGTGCCATAAGGCGCAGAGAACGGCAAATCCAGTAGTCCTTCTCAATGAAGACGCTTTTGATGCCGAGGCCGCCCTCGCTGACCGGACGGGCTGCCGCTTCAATGGCATCGGCAAAGTATTCCCTGTTTTCGTGCAGTCTCATAGGATGTTCCAGTTCTTTTTCGTGGGCAGTGTCTGTATCGAGACGGGAAGTCTGTATTTGGTGGTCCCGTTAAGTGTCTCCCGTATGGCGTAGGTCTCCATTCCGTTGTTTTCGAGGATAGCGCCGAGCAGGGCACGTACATACGGTGCATAGCTTGCGGCAAGTTCCGTCAAACGTTTGCGCTCCTCCTCGGACAGGGCGCCAATCAATTTTCCAAGTATCTGCACACATTCATCCGGCGATGTCGCCGGGATATTGCGCAGCAATTTGATGGCGTCCAGCATACACAGCAGAGGAATATTCTCTTCCGTGATTTCATTCGGCTGCAGGATGAATGACACCGTGTACTCTCCTCGCTTCAATGGCCGGCGATACTGTTTTGTACCGACGGTTATGGCAGAGGTTATCTGCGTCGTCAGTCCCATTTTGGCAAATGCGGCTGTCCCCGTGATATATCCCGTCGTCCTGCCGTTGCGTTCGAGGAAGTCCTTGACAAGCTCCATCACCGGAGGCTTGAGCGTGCCGAATACGGTTCGACGGGGTTTGTAGTATCTCCCTTTGGAAACCTTCTGTATGGCCCCGTCCGCGACTAATCGGCTTATGGATCGCACCAATGCAGGCTGATACTCCTGCGGAATATCAAAATCCTGAATGGAGAAGACCCGTCCTTCCGGGATGCTTTCCAATGTCTCCTTGAGCCGTCTTGCAATGATCATCGTCGTCACCAAAAATATTTCCGATGCAAAGATACCAAAATGTCAGGTTTTCTACGCAAAAAACACGACATTTTTTTGCGGCGTCTAATCCGAAACGCAGTCCCATGCCCGATAACCGTCAAATGACAGACTGATAATGAATATGTTATATGATTAAATAAAGTAATAGAATGGAAGAGAGCAAAGAGCTGCAGGGCTTTTACAGGATATTCCGTGCGGTCGTCTATATCTCCGTACTGATGGAGTTCTTCGAGTATGCGGTCGATCCCGCCCTGCTCGACCACTGGGGCGGCATCCTCGTGGACATTCACGACCGTATCAAGCGGTGGATGATATACAACGACGGCCATCTTGTGTACAGCAAGGTTGCGACCGTCGTGCTTATCTGCATTACCTGCATCGGCACGCGCAACAAGAAACATATAGAGTTCGATGCCCGCCGGCAGGTGCTCTATCCGTTGACGGGCGGTCTGATGCTGCTTGTCCTCTCGGTGTGGCTCTTCAACCGTCCGATGCAGGTGCGCTTCTACTCCCTGCCTCTGAACATCATCTTCTATATGCTTGCCTCCGTCGTCGGGGTCGTGCTGGTACATATCGCGCTGGACAACATCTCCAAGTTCCTTAAGGAAGGGCTGCTCAAAGACCGCTTCAACTTCGAGAACGAGAGCTTCGAACAGTGTCGGGAGGAACAGAAGAACAAGTACAGCGTCAACATCCCGATGCGGTACTACTATAAGGGCAAGTTCCGCAAGGGCTGGGTCAATGTCGTCAATCCCTTTCGCGGGACGTGGGTCGTCGGAACGCCCGGCAGCGGCAAGACCTTCTCGATTATCGAGCCGTTCATCCGCCAGCACAGCGCCAAGGGTTTCGCCATGGTGGTCTACGACTACAAGTTCCCGACGCTGGCGACCAAACTTTATTACCACTATAAGAAGAACAAAAAACTGGGACGGCTGCCCAAAGGGTGCAAGTTCAACATCATCAACTTCGTCGATGTGGAGTATTCACGGCGGGTGAATCCCATCCAGTCGAAGTACATCAATAACCTTGCGGCGGCCAGCGAGACGGCGGAGACGCTGCTCGAATCGCTGCAAAAGGGCAAGAAGGAAGGCGGAGGCGGCAGCGATCAGTTCTTCCAGACCTCGGCGGTGAACTTCCTCGCCGCCTGCATCTACTTCTTTGTAAACTACGAGAAGGAGCCGTATGATGCGGACGGCAACAAACTCTATGCAGAGATGGCACAGGACCCGAAGACGAAGTTCTGGAAGCCGACGGGTGTGGTACGCGACCGCAAGGGAGGCAATATCGTCGAACCGGCCTACTGGCTCGGCAAATACTCCGATATGCCGCATATCCTTTCGTTCCTCAATGAGAGTTACCAGACCATCTTCGAGGTGCTGGAGACCGACAACGAGGTGGCACCTCTGCTCGGCCCGTTCCAGACAGCCTTGAAGAACAAGGCGATGGAACAGCTGGAAGGTATGATCGGTACGCTGCGTGTCTATACCTCCCGATTGGCGACGAAGGAGAGCTACTGGATATTCCACAGGGACGGCGATGACTTCGACCTGAAAGTGTCTGACCCCAAGTCGCCCAGCTATCTGCTTATCGCCAACGACCCGGAGATGGAGAGCATCATCGGGGCGCTGAACGCCCTTATCCTGAACCGTCTGGTTACGCGCGTGAACACGGGACAGGGCAGGAACGTCCCCGTAAGCATCATCGTCGATGAGCTGCCGACGCTCTATTTCCACAAGATCGACCGGCTGATCGGTACGGCACGAAGCAACAAGGTCAGCGTAACGCTCGGCTTTCAGGAGCTGCCGCAGCTCGAAGCCGACTACGGCAAGGTCGGAATGCAGAAAATCATCACGACGGTCGGCAATGTGGTGAGCGGCTCGGCACGGGCCAAGGAGACGCTGGAATGGCTGTCGAGCGATATCTTCGGAAAGGTCGTGCAGCTGAAAAAGGGCGTTACGATAGACCGCGACAAGACCTCCATCAACCTCAATGAGAACATGGACAGCCTCGTGCCGGCATCGAAAATATCGGATATGCCCACAGGCTGGATATGCGGTCAGACCGCCCGCGACTTCGTGCAGACGAAGGTCGGGGCCGGCGGTGCGATGAACATTCAGGAGTCCGAAGAGTTCAAGACCTCGAAGTTCTTCTGCAAGACCGATTTCGACATGACGGAGATTAAGAAGGAGGAATCCGAATATGTACCCCTGCCCAAGTTTTACACCTTCAAGTCGCGGGACGAGCGCGAACGCATCCTCTACAAGAACTTCGTGCAGGTCGGACAGGACGTGAAAGCCATGATTGCAGATATAAACAATAAGAAGAACGCAAAATAGCCTGTACGACAAACCATGAGCCGGACAGATTCGGAATATCTTTCTCCCCTTAACTCAAACAAATAAGATTATGGCAACGATTAAAGTGAAACTGCGGGCTTCGAGCATCGCAGGCAAGGCGGGAACGGTTTATTATCAGGTAACGCACCGTAGAATTGTAAGACAGATTAGCACGAAAATCCATATCCTGCCGGAAGATTGGGACGGGAAACAACAGGCGTCAGGGCAACAGACAGACGGACATCAGACATCCGGACAACCGGCATCGTCCGCCGCCCTCCAAAGCCGCATACAGGGCGACATGACCCTGCTGCGGAGGATTGTCCGTGAACTCGATGCGTCGGGAGTGCCTTATACGGCAGAGGAGATTGTCCGACGCTTCCGCAAACCCGAACATACCGCAACGATTCTGGCATTCATGCAGGAGCAGATCGAACTGCTGCGCCTGTGCAACCGTTTAGGCACCGCCCAAAATTACACAAATGCCATGCGCCGTTTCGCGAGGTTCCTCGGCGGCGACATTCCCGTAGCGGCGGTTACGGAGGAGCTCATCGAACGGTTCAATGCCGACCTGTCGCAACGCGGCATGGTGCGCAACACCGTCTCGTTCTATATGCGCATCCTACGCTCCGTCTATAACAAGGCGGTGCGCAAAGGATTGGTAGAACAGACCGCTCCCTTCAAAAATGTCTATACCGGCATCGACCGCACCCGCAAGCGGGCAGTCGGTGAAAACGTTATCGCCCGGTTCATCGGGCTGGACTTGTCCCGTTCGGCACCGTTGTCGCTCGCCCGCGACCTGTTCCTGTTCTCGTTCTATACGCGCGGCATGGCTTTCGTCGATATGGCCTACCTGCGGCGCGATCATATCCGCGACGGCAGGATCCGCTACGTCCGCCGCAAGACGGGGCAGGAAATCGTCATTCGTGTGGAGCCTGAGATGCAGCGTATCATCGAGCGGTATGCTGACGGGGAGCGTCCGTATGTCTTTCCGATTCTGAATAGCGAAAATCCCGGGGAAGCCTATGCGGAGTACCGGATTGCCTTGTCTTATTATAACCGCCTGTTGAAAAGGTTATGTACGCTGGCGGGCATCCCGCAGCGGCTGTCGTTCTATACGGCACGGCACAGCTGGGCGACGGCAGCCCGCAACCATCAGGTTCCCGTGTCAGTCATCAGTGCGGGCATGGGTCATACGTCGGAGCGCACAACACAGATTTATCTGACCATGTTGGAAAATTCAGTGATAGACAATGCAAACAGGGGAATTTTGGAGTCGCTGCGTTGTGTCCTCTCTTCGTAAGAGTGAATACAAACGGACGCACAAAAGTACGACTTTAATTTCATCCGCCAAACAAAATACAATAATATTTTCTCTAAAAATACCCCCCCCCGAAAGACAAATCATTGGTTTACAGATGCTTGATGCATTAAAATGCAAAAAGAACAGAATGCACTATTGCCGGTTCTTCAATCTCCACCCCGTCCGGTTTCCCTGTCCGTGACGGGGTGTGGGTTGTACATAACGTTATAAGAATTGTGCAAATCGTTGGTTTATGCTGTTGCATTACGAAGAGAATCAACCTGTTGCAAAAATGTCTTCACTCTTACGAAGAGAGCATACAGACGGGCCGGATTCACGGCTTTATACCGGGAGCAAGCGGATATAGTCACAAGCCGGTGTGTCGGGGCGTGCACAGGTGCATCGCAGGCGGCCGAATCCGAAGTACATCGTCGGGGGAACGGGTGTCCCGGCGGTGAAAGAGAAGAAACACCCTTTTCAGAACAAAAGGAAGAACTACCTGAATCAAAATATCCCTCCTCTCATTATGGAGCAGACACCGGTTCAACAGGACAGGCAGCCGCACTGGTATGCGATGTGGGTATACCGCAGCCTGGTATCTCCCATCAGAACAATCTGTGAGCGCGACGGCATGGAAACCTACCGGCCGATGCGGATAGCCGAGACCTTCACGGACAACGGGCTGGAATACGGCGAGAAACCGCTGGTTCCGAACCTGCTGTTCGTGAAGGCACCCTGCGAGTATGTCCTGGGGCTGAAACAGATGACGCGTAACCGGGGCATGGCCTACTGCCATCCGGGAACAAACTGTCCCGCACCTATCCGGGACAAGACGATGGAGATGTTCATGTCCGTCGTGAAATGCGGGGCGCGGAGACTGGAAGCCGTGGACTTTCCCATCGACAAGGGCGACAGGGTGCGTGTGACGGAGGGCATCTTCAAAGGGGCGGAAGGATATATCCGGCGGGTGCACGGGACGAAGCTGCTGGTCGTCGCCATCGAAGGGGTCGTCGCCGTCGCCGTCTCGCACATCCCCCGCCAGTGGCTCGAACGCATCGGGCCGCCGAGGCCGCAGAACGATTATCCACAAGACGGTCAGTCATGGAGCCAACGAGTATAGCGCAGACATACGCCGGACTGACGGCACAAATAACTTGGGTGCAGTCCATCCCCCTGACGGACACCTTGTCGGACAGTGCCGTGTCGTCGCTGATGAAAATCTACGCCGCCCTGCACAATCTGGTCGTCACGTGCAGTCTGGACGACACATACGGCGACCGCAAGACATACGGAGCGGCTATCGACCGCCTGTACCGCATCTGTCGGCGCCGTTGTTCAAAAAGATACTCCTTCGCACGGCGCAGCCGCATGACGTCGGTACTGTACGATTCGCTGTACGGTACCTGTCGGGATTCCGGTTCCGACAAGGTGGAAAGCTGCTGCAAATACGGAACCGACATTATCTCGACGTGGTTCGGGCGGTATGCGACGACAACCGCTGCGCAGGGACTGAAATACGATGTGTTGCGCAATATTGCCTATGGGTACTATCCGGTACCGGAAGAGGACAGGAACGACAAGGCATTCCGATACTTTGCCGGACGCATTGCGGCGTGGACGGCTGAGTTGGACGGACACGAGGAGTGGGTGGATGTCTCGGAGGACGAAGCCCTGCAACGGGTGGATATTCTGTGCCGCAACTCCTATATGTTTCTGGACGGGACGCATGACCGGCAGATCGAGCGGTTATACAACCGCTATTACGCACGGATTACAGGACGGCTCGCAGCACAGGCCGACATGACGGTCGATGATTGCCGGACACTCGCCCTGCTCTACGAGCTGGCAATGTATTGCATGCCGTGCGGGGAAGGTTATGACAAGGCGGCACATATCGTACAGCTTGCACACGAGAAGATGCGTACCCTGCCGGAGGACAGCGATGCACAGTTGATTTGCCGGGCCGTCTGCATCGATTGGTTGTGTATGCAGCAGGCGCAGGCCATACAGGAGAGAATATTCAGCAATATCGCATAATCGAAAGACAATGATAGACAGCAAACTGGCCGGACAGATAAACGAAATACGGGCATTCCGGATTGACGACCGATTGACGGACGAGGCAGTGGTTGCCCTGATGAATATCCATCTCTCGGTGGCAAACCTAATTGTCGGCAATAACTTGGAGAAGTACGGCAGTGTGGCGCCGCACCGCGAAGCGATGGACCGGTTGTTCGCCATTTGCCACAGGCGCTGCCGGAGCAATCAGACACTCGCGCGGCGCAGCCGGATGATACCCGCACTGTATAACCTGTTCGCCATGCCCGCTGCCGTGTTTGATGAACGCAGGGACCGCATGGTCGAACACTGCGCATGGCGTGCTGTCGACGAATGGAAGAAGAAACACGACACGACACGACAGCCGTTCACCGAACCGGAACGTCGGACGGAGTACGGGATACTGCGCTGCATCATCGAGGCGACGCGGTACATGGTTGAAGAAGACAAACCCGTGCAACCGGACTTCCGGTATATGCGGCAGCGGGTTGAAGCATGGGCATCGGAGATGAATGCCGACGGCAGTTGGGACGGCATCACGACAGGCGAGGCGCTGCAGCGTATCGACGTCCTGACGGGCTATGCAAACGCGCACGGCGGTATACACTTCGATTCGGTAATCGAACGGGCACGCAACCGTTGTTTCGAGCAAGTCATTTCTTATGGCACAGCCACAACTGCCCGCGAGCTGTTCCTGCTCTATTGGACACTGATATGGGGCATCGGGCAACCGGATTGGACACGCGCCGAAACAGTTGCAGCATGTGCAGCAGAACGACTGAATGCCTGCCCGGAAGGGAGCGACGAATACCTGTGGTCGCTTGCTGTCTGTATGGACTACACCTGCATAAAACTCAACCACGACATCAAGATGCAGATGCTGGCGCAGATTGCATAAGCACGTAACCACATAACCTCGACCAAACGACCTGTAACAGAAAATCATACCATGACAGTTTGGATCATTGCCTCCTTTTTTGTTGGCGCACTGTTCGGCGGCATAATGATGAGTTGTTTAGCCGCCAGCGGGAGAGCCGACAAAGCCGAAGAACGACTCATCGAAAAGGCAAAGGATAGAAATATAGTATAATCAGATGACAAACAGTAAATTACCCCCCCCCGTTTGGGAGAATGGGATAAGGGTGGAGATACGAAAGGAAACTCTATGAGCAACAGCGGATTCCTCAATTTGATATTGAAAAGATTGCGGTTGGAGAATTATTTCAGTGCATGGCTGATACTGGGATTCGACATGACTGTTTCGGCCTGCTCCTCCCTGGTGAGCCTGCTGCTTTACAATCTGCTCGTCTCCCGTTCGTTCGGTATCGGATTCCTTACCTGGTGGATTATCGGAAGTGTGATTGCTTCGGGTATCATGTTCCTGAGTCTGCATACCTACCGCGCGATTATCCGCTACTCGACCCTGCGTGAGATCGGGGATCTGGTCGCCGCGGTCTTCGGCAAGACGGTGCTGATGGGCATCATGCTGATCATTCTCTCCGGTGCACGGGATATTCAGCAACTGTGGCTGCTGCTGTTCGACTTTCTGCTGACGTTCGGCACGTTGGTATTGTTGCGGATAGGGATGGTTACTGCCTACAACATTCTCCGCAGGCGCATGAATATCCGCCATTCGGTGCAGCGGATTTTGATTTACGGCATCGGTGACAAATCGGTGTCGCAAATCGTGAGGCTTCAGAATTCGAAACACTACAAGGTGGCCGGCTTCCTGACCTACGGGAAACGGCAAAAAGGACATATCCTGTCCGGGTACAAAGTTTACTATTTCGAGACGGAGAAGGAACTGTGCTGGCTGCGCGACCGCTACGGCATCGACGGCGTATTGTTCGCCTACTATACCGATGCGCAGGCCGAGCAGGAACGGCTGCTGCGCTACTGCACGGAGTGCCGGTTGCAGACATTGATAGCCCCGACCATCGACAGAATCTGCGACGGACAGATACCCAAACCGGTCAGAAAGATTCATATCGAGGATTTGCTGGGACGGCCGGAGATAAACATATCGCTCGAAGAGATAAAGGCGGGATTTGCGGGCAAGACCATTTTGGTAACGGGCGCTGCGGGCTCGATCGGTTCGGAGCTGTGCCGGCAGTTGGCGCAGTTCGGGCTGCGTGAATTGGTAATGTACGACAATGCCGAGACGCCGCTGCACAACCTGCGGCTGGAGTTCGACGACCGCTGTCCGGAGCTGAAATACACGCCCGTCATCGGCGACGTGCGCATGCCGGCGCGTCTGGACTATGTGTTCCGCGAATACCGCCCGCAGATAGTCTTCCACGCCGCGGCGTACAAGCATGTGCCGCTGATGGAGGAGAATCCGTGCGAGGCGGTATTGGTGAACGTTGCAGGGTCGCGCAACGTCGCGGACAAGTGCATCGAATACGACGTGGAGCGCATGGTGATGATTTCGACGGACAAGGCGGTGAACCCGACGAACGTCATGGGCTGCACGAAGCGGCTGGCGGAGATCTACGTGCAGTCGCTGGGGCTGGCCGTGGCGGCAGGGAAGGTGCAGGGCAGGACGCGCTTCGTCACGACGCGCTTTGGGAACGTGCTCGGCTCGAACGGCAGCGTGATACCGCGCTTCAAGGAGCAGATCGAGCACGGCGGTCCGGTGACGGTGACGCATCCCGGGATTACGCGCTTCTTCATGACCATTCCCGAGGCGTGCCGGCTGGTCATGGAGGCCGCGACCATCTCGGCGGGCAACGAGATCTGCGTCTTCGACATGGGCGAGCCGGTGAAGATCGCCCATCTGGCGGAGATGATGATACGGCTGTGCAACCTCGAAGTGGGTAAGGACATCAAGATAGAATACACGGGGCTGCGTCCGGGCGAAAAACTGTACGAGGAGGTGCTGGCGAACGAGGAGAACACCCTGCCGACCTCGCACGACCGCATCCGCATCGCCAAGATACGGGAATACGCATACGACAACGCCAAAGCCGTCGTCAATGAACTCGAATCCCTCTCCCGTGCGGTCAACATTCCTGACATGGTGCGTTTGATGAAACACACCGTTCCCGAATATGTTCCGGAGAATCCGAGATTTAGGGAGATGGCCGGGGAACAGGAAGAAAAAGCATGAATATGGACATTCTGGGATACACGATTCTCGTACTGATTCTCATCTCCGGTCTGCCGCTATTACTGTTCGCATTAAGACGCGGAAAAGACCTCGCAGACAAGGCCCCGGACGAAAGCGAATGGTACGACGAGAATGGAAATCATATCTACTACGACCGGAAACTTATCCGTTACCTCACACAGACACATCATACGCATCGCCAAAGTATGCGAATATGGCAACGCCAAGAACGTCGTCGATGAAGTTGAATCCCTCTTCCGGGCCGTTAATATAACCGACATGGTGCGCCTGATGAAGCCTACCGTACTCGAATACGCTCCTGAGAATCCGAGGTTCAGAGAGTTGGACGAAAAACAGACCGGGTAGATTTTAATATGGACATTCTCGGATATACGATTTTCGTACTGATTTTCATAGCCGGTCTGCCGCTGCTTCTGTTCGCATTAAGACATGGGGAAGACAACGCAGACAAGACTCAGGAGGAGAAAAACAGATTGACCTTTACCTTTATCGTAAGTTTGGTTTACAAAAAAAATAAAATTGTTAATATACAATAGTTTAATGTTGATGGCAACGAATCAATACTAATAACATATAAATAATAAGTAAAATTAAATTAGAAAAGAAATGGGGAACAAGTATTTTAAACCCTATGAAATTGATGATGCTACATCAAAAAAAATGCGGCAAAAGATGCTTGATATGCTGTTATATTTTAAATCTTTTTGTGATGAGCATGGTCTCAGGTTTTGGTTGATTGGAGGTGGTGCGATTGGAGCTGTCAGGGAACATGGTTTTATTCCGTGGGATGATGATGTAGATTGTTTAATGCCGCGTCCTGATTATGAGAAATTTCCAGAGTTGTGGGAAAAATTTGGGGACAAAAGTCGATATACATTTTGTCGTTCGAATCGAGAGGTGAACTATCATCATTGTGCATCATCACTACGTGATCCTTCAACAACATTCATATGTAATTATAATGTAAATTCAGATATTTGTCATGGTTTGGCGTTGGAATTCGGAGCATTAGATGCTACTCCTAATTCAAAAATCCTTCAATATATACAAATATATAATGGATATTTATTTTCTCTTTTTAATTTTCAGCGTTTACCCAATAATCATGGTAATTTATTTAGAATAGCTACGAAAGCAATATATTGCTTGATCCCATCAAAAAAGATTAGAGATGATATTTGGATTAGGGCCGAAAAAAGAATAAAGAAATATTCTTGGGAGGATTGTAAATACGTTAAAGAACTTTGGGGAAAAACATCTTTTTACAATTTTCCAAAAAAATGGTTTGACCACGTAGTATATTTGGATTTCGAGGGTTATAAAATGCCTTTACCGGCAGGTTATCATGAATACCTATCATTGATATTCGGCAATTATATGAAACGTCCGCCGATAGAAGAAAGAGTGGCAAAACATGAGTTGGTTTACGTTGATATGGATCATCCTTACACCGATTATAAAGGGATATATTATTTTCCACAAGAAAACAGTAATAGTAAAACAACAAAATAGTAGAATTTTCAGTGAAAGGTTGAAAAATAATGGTCAATATCGCTCTCATCTTTGCTGGTGGTACTGGTCAACGAATGAACACACGAACCGTGCCCAAACAGTTTTTGGAACTTCATGGTAAGCCCATAATAGTTTATACAATTGAACAGTTTCAGCACCACCCTCTTATTAATGGAATTGTAGTGGTAATGCTTGAGGACTGGATTGAACGTTTCCGCAATTTCGCAAGACGTTATTGTCTTGATAAAGTTCTATCGGTAGTCGCCGGAGGCGACAATGGACAAGCCTCCATATATAATGGTCTTAAAGAAGTATCAGAACTTTGTCCGCCTAATTCTACTGTTTTGATTCATGACGGTGTTCGTCCGCTCATCAGCGACAAGACGATAACATTGGCGATTGAATGTGTAAAAGCACACGGTTCTGCTGTTACGGTCTCCCCTGCTATTGAAACAGTCACATTGGAAGACGGCCTTGGTAGGATTAGTACGATACTTGAGCGTTCTAACTGCAAACTTGCGAAAGCTCCGCAGTGCTTTGTTCTGGAGAATATTCTTTCTGCACACGAAAAAGCAATTGCCGATGGAAAAAATAATTTCATCGATAGTGCAAGCCTTATGCAATATTATGGCTATGATTTATATACAGTAGAAGGCTTTCCAGAAAATATTAAGATAACGACCCCGTCTGATTTTTATATATTTAGAGCATTTGTTGACGTAAAGGAAAATTCCCAAATTTTCGGATATGAGTTTTAAGCCATGACACAAATTATTGAAGATATTAATGAAATAGTGAATAATGAAAATTTATTTTCACCATTAAAATATTCATCAGTACTTATTACGGGAGCGACGGGATTGATTGGATCAATGTTGATCAGAGCAATTTCCACTGCAAATTCAAGATATTCTCTTGGAATGAAAGTTTTTGGACAAATTCGTGATTTTGAAAAAACGAAGGCATTGTTTGGTGAAAACTGCTGAATTCAACTTGCAAATGCAACAGAATTCTGATTAATAATTTGTTTAAATTT
>OJOT01000282.1_pt1 | contig 34264 bp, 26 predicted proteins | sample 1598261 | NCBI WGS metagenome assembly OJOT01 (sample SAMN03922468, study PRJEB24848) | human gut metagenome | isolation source: stool sample | host: Homo sapiens | place: Germany | collected 2010-11 | reverse complement strand
ATGGTGGCGCAATTTTCAACTGGAATATTGGCGCACTTTTCAATTAGTATCTACAAATGTCGAACATTATGACGCACGATTATGAGGATTTGTGGCGATTTGCATATTCGACAGATACAGTGGGGTTCGTTGTGGATGAATTAAGTGATACAGAAACAGGAACGACTTATTATTCAGACTTGATGTGCCTGTGCTATTTCCTGAAATGGGATAGTTTGAAGTCTGATAGCGCTGATTTGACTGAAAAACTTTTCAGCGTGTTGGAGAAAAAGACAGCTGAATCACTAGAGAAAGAAGACAAATACCACGATTTGTCATTCTTGTATTTCGATAATCCCTTTTTTACTCAGCAGACCTATTTAGAACGCTTGTTTGCCATTGTAAAGGACTCAAACCACTATGATGCCATCAAATCGATGATAAGGCTGATAGGGGAGGCGGACAAGGCCGATGGATATATAGACTATATACTCGATAAAGAAGGGTATGTTCATAATCAACACAAGGGACATACTACACATATGGTAACTCGAACGCCCATCTATACAACCCTTGCCAAAGTTCGTTCTCTTCAGAGTGTAGAAAAAATCCTTACTCACACGTTCTATCATTCCCAATATGAATATCATGATGAGCAGGAAGAATATTCCAACATGATAAAAGGAGTGTTTGGAAGGGCAAGTGAATTCATCAAACAAGGACATACAGAACTGATAGGGATTATAGAGGCTTATTATAAAAAGGCCTTTAAAGAATATCACCGTCATTTTGATAAAAATAGACAGACACAAGAATTGTTGATGGTTATTAGGGATTGTTATTTGACCGCCAGTTTACGAGAAAAAGGAAGAAAGACCTTTTATGAGAGACAGGCAGAACTGTTTGCTCCAAAAGAAGAATCCTCGAAGTGGGAAGATATCAGACAAGCCTATATTATGGCTGCTTTATGGATGACGGCAGAAGATGTAAAGGATGATTTTAAGAAGTTTGCAGTAGACAACAGTACAGACTGGGCCAAGGCCAGTTGGTATCAGGAAATACCCTATGCCGAAGTGGCGGAATGTGCAGAAATACTTTACAAGGAGAAGTTTCCACAGCCTGAAATAATAACCAAAGGGCGGGAGAGACGGCAACAAGCATTTATGGATTTTACAGAGTATCCTGTATTTAAGCAGATTGTGCTAGAAATGGTGACAGGATTGGACAATCATAGTTCCAGAAAAGAGTTCTATAAGAAACTGCGCGATCAAGACGAAGGATACAATCAGTATGCTTTCAGTTTTTTGTTGCTTTTCGTTGATGACAATAATTATTACAATATTGGAGAGATTGTCAAAGGTGTTAAGAACATGGATATTTATGAATCTTTCTTCATGAAGGAAGTGTCGAGAATGATGGATAGGTCTGATATGGATGTGTCTGTAACAGAGGAAATCAAGATTCGGGTTGTAAAATGGGCTAAAGCATCTGTCTTGAAACTGAGCGATGGAGAGCCCATATTCTTCTGGCGAGAAGCCTTGGGACTAATGCTGAAGGGTGAGTTTGAGATTCCTTCTGAGAAACTGCTCTCACTGCTTTGTTTTGGCAGTTATACAATTTCCAGAAAGGATTTTGATGAATATTATAGCCGTGAGTATTCCTTGTTTGAATATATAACAGAGAGAGTAGATTCTGTAACCCTAGCTCCTAAGGTGATAGAAAAACTACGGGCAAATATTGACAATGCAGAATACCCTTTGTTGTATTCATTCTCGAACTATATCATAGAAAACCAAATAGAGGAGGGGTATAGTCTTGTGCTTTGCTTCGCATTGTCTGGTTATTCATTGTCTGCAAACGTAATGGAGACTCTTGTTAAGAAAGGAATGAAAATAGAAGAGATAAAGAAAGCTGCATCGGGCTTGAAAGTGTCTGACAGACTATTCTGTTATTCAACACTTATAAGGAATACGCAGGAATCGGTTTGGGTGAGAGAAAGGCTGGAAGGAGAATACAAGAGTTTTAACGGATATGATTTAGAACATGCGGTACGTCTGTTGATAAGTATTGGCAGCATGGATGCGCTGGACTATCTTGTGACGCGCCCAGAAATGATAAAATATAGGGATGACTACCACTTTAACTATGACAATCCAAACGCCATTTCATCGCTATGCTATTTTATCCGCTACTGCTATGAGCATAAGATTGATGGTCATTTTATGCTGAATAGTATACTTAATTCTTTGGAAAGGATTGCCATAAAAAGCAAGGATGTATTGATGGAGGTGACGCAATACTTACGGCAGTTAACCCAAAGGGGCGAAATGTATAAATATCTGAACCGCTATATTATCGGGTTTGAAGATAAGTACTATGCAGCTTATTCTGGTATTAGCGATATCAATGAAGCTATGCGTATAGCAGATGGAGGACGCTTAACGAAAACAGAAGAGGAAAAAGCTGAAGAGATTCCGTGGAGAGAGGATGAAGGTATTTACATATCTTACAATTGGGAAGGTCATTCAGCACATATAGTGGATTATCTTGGATTTGTATTGGAGAATAGAGGGATTCCTTTTAAGTTGGACAAGAAAGATTGTCCTTATACGGTCAACATCAAGGAGTTTATGAATGCCATAAGGGCTGGGAAAACTGTAATAGTGGTACTGAGCAGGCCTTACTTAAGATCGAAAAACTGTATGTATGAACTATCGGGCATTATGGAAAATGTCAATTATAAGGATAGGATGCTGCCTGTGGTGGTTGATGATACGATAAGAGATGACGATTTCTATGTGGAACTGGTTAAGCATTGGAAAGAGAAGAAGGATAAACAAACAGAGATAGTAGAAAAGTTACGGGACCTTGATCCCGACATGGCTGAGCCTGAAGAAATGAAATTGAAAGAGATAGAGCAAGTGTATGGTCTGTTGAAGGTTATCAAAGAATATATAGATTGGGCAAATGCTGACAATTTGGATGCGTTAAGTTCGTCGCGATTTAAGAAGATCATAGACGAGATATATAAAAGAAGGGGGATAGAACATGAAGATATATCTGGATAATAATGTGCTTGTTGATATAGAATCTGGAAACACAGTCCAAAATTCTGTGTAAATGGAAACAGGATTCAGCTGTAAGTTGATTTTATATCTGGATTCTGTTTTCAAACATAAGCATAAATTGATTCATAATCAATCCCCAGTTATGAATAGGCTGTGTCCATTTCTTCTCAATCTCCATAAGCGATAGGTATACCATTTTCTTTACAGCATCATCTGAAGGGAATGAAAGCTTTGATTTTGTGTACTTTCTGATTTTCCCATTCAGGTTCTCAATGAGATTTGTGGTATAGATTATCTTTCTGATTTCCAGCGGGAACTGGAAGAAAACAGTCAGGTCATCCCATTTGTTCCTCCATGAAAGTATGGCATAAGGATACTTTCCTCCCCATTTCTTTTCCAGGTTGTCAAGTTCTGCAGCAGCAACCTCTTTGTTGGGCGCATTATAGATATTCTTCATATCTGCCGTAAACTCTTTCTTGTCCTTATAAACGACATATTTACAAGAGTTTCTGATCTGATGTACCACACAGATTTGAGTGAATAACTAGGGAATACGGTACGGATGGTATCCGTAAATCCATTCAGATTATCGGCATAGGTAATCAGTATATCCTGCACTCCACGAGCCTTTAAGTCGGTCAGAACGCCGATCCGGAAAGAGGAACTTTCCGATTTGCCGACCCACATGCCAAGGACTTCTTTCAGGCCGTTCTGTTTCAGACCGACACAAAGATAGACGGTCTTGTTTATAATCCTGCCGTTATCCCGTACCTTGACGACAATACCGTCCATCCGGACTATCATATAAACCGTATTCAAAGGTCGGTTCTGCCACTTCTGGGCAGCTTGGTTTACCTCGTTTGTAATGATGGAAATGGCAGATGTGGAGAACTATATTTCATAAATCTCACGCATCTCTTCCTCTATGTCGGAAATACTTATCCCTTTGGCATATAGGGAGATAACAAGTTCTCTATAGAAAGCCCCGGCTTTCATGCTTGGGGACTGCTATCGGTTCAAACTGACCGTTGCGGTCACGCGGAATGGAGATGACAGATTCTCCATGTCCTGTATGAATCTTTTTCGGATAACTGCCATTCCGAGAGTTGCCGGTGTTGTTTCCTGCCATGGAATTTTTCTCATACCCTAAATGGTCATCCATTTCACCTTCAAGCATTTTCTCCAATACCTGGGCATGCAATTGCTTGAGGAATTTGCTTACATCGGCTTCTGTCTTGAACTGGCTGATAAACTCCTTACTTAACACTTCGTCAGGTACTGCTTGATTCTTTTCTTTCATAATCTTCTTTATTTGGTAAATGTATAAAATAAAAAATACGGAACGCTATTTTGAACCCCCTATTTTCCATTTACACAAAATATTTTATAGTGCCTTTTTTAGCCAACATCCCTTAGAAATGGTTCTTTTACATAGTCATTGTTTTTGTTTATTTTCTTCTTTTTCTATGATTTTGCATACCTTATCTACCTCTTTTAGTGAAGGCATAATCTCAGGGTCTATCCATGTAAGAAAATCACTGATTATCGTATACATACCCTTCACATAAGAAAAATCACATTTTCTGTTTACAAAACATATCGGCTCATTATGATTGATGCGGTTACGCAGTTCACGAACTTGTACTATAATATCGTTAATCTCCTTACGTCCGAATCCGGGAGGCAGTTTCTTGAAAATCCGGCAGGGTACACCAGCCAAAAGCGCATAGTGGTGTGTTTCATAAAAGCTATTCCAGAAGCCCAGGGTCTGTTCAGCTATTACTCTCCCAGTCGTAACCCTGACACCCCGATCGGCAATTTTCTTTTCTGCTTTCAGAACCTCTTTCAATATATAGTCATTGGTAACTTTTTTCTTTGTCCGCTTGTTCGTATATGTCAGAGAAGGAGCAATCATGAATCCGGTTTTCTGGTTGATAATCCAGTTACCATCGGAAAAATGGTGTGCCAGCGCATAATGCAGTTGGTTACGTAATATAACTTCAAATGAAGACAGTAACGGATGAAACGCTTGTGCTATTTTCATGTTGGCAAAATAGAGCATGACTGCCTTGTTTTTGTTGCGGTTGGTCGCCCTGTAATATTTGGCGACCCTCGAATTGGAATATAATCTGACTACTTTTTTATATTTCATTTTGCATATTCAAATAAAAGTCGTACCTTTGTATCGTAATGCTTGGTAAAGCCTCTGTTGTCAAAACACGTAACCAAGTTAAGGATATACCCGTTCATCAAGAACGGGTTTTTTCGTTTGTGGCCATCCTTTTGTTTTAATATACAAAGTTACTACAAAAAAGTGAAATGCGGAAAGATATAGTGATAGAATTGAGTTACAAGGGTTTCAGTCGTGCTTCCGATTATTCGTGAAGCCATCGCAATCACCGCTGAAGCCAAATCAGGACGCCGCTACGTTACTTGTCCGTAACCATGCCCGAAAGGGCGACAAACGGACACGGACAGCGAAACAAGACGTTAAGGATTAGTGAGTTATTGACAACTCACGCAACAAATCCGGTTACGGAAAAAGATTGCGCCGTTCCTCCCCGTTTTGCGTACCGACACCGGACTCTTCACCAACTAATTTTGAACCTAAAAAATAAGGACGATGAAGAGTACATTTTCAGTAATCTACTACCTCAAGCGTCAGGTAGTGAAAAAGGACGGGACAGTACCCGTCATGGGACGCATCACGGTGGACGGCAGCCAGACGCAGTTCAGTTGCAAACTGACCGTCGATCCCAAGCTGTGGGACACCAAAGGGGGACGTGTCACGGGCAGAAGCTCGGCGGCACTCGAAACGAACCGCATGCTCGATAAGATGCGTGTGCGCATCAACAAACATTATCAGGAAATCATGGAGCGTGACAACTTCGTCACAGCGGAAAAGGTAAAGAACGCCTTTCTCGGACTGGAACACCGCTACCACACGCTGATGCAGGTGTTCCGGCAGCACAACGAGGACTACGAGAAACAGGTAGAAGCTGGCATGAAAGCCAAAGGCACGCTCTTGAAGTACAAGACCGTTTACAAGCACCTGCAAGAGTTCCTCACCATCCGCTACCGCGTGAAGGACATCGCCCTGAAAGAGCTTACGCCCGCTTTCATCTCCGACTTCGAGATGTTCCTGCGCACTGACAAACACTGCTGCACCAATACCGTGTGGCTGTATGTCTGCCCCTTGCGGACGATGGTGTTCATCGCCATCAACAACGAGTGGCTCACGCGCGACCCGTTCAGGGAGTATGAAATCAAGAAGGAAGAAACGACCCGTAGCTTCCTGACGAAAGATGAAATCCGCCTGCTGATGGAAGGCAAGCTGAAGAATGCGAAGCAAGAACTGTATCGTGATTTATACCTGTTCTGCGCCTTCACGGGCCTGTCGTTCGCCGACATGCGCAACCTGACGGAAGAGAATATCCGCACCTATTTCGACGAACACGAGTGGATAAACATCAACCGCCAGAAAACAGGTGTCGTTTCCAATATCCGGCTGCTTGACATAGCCAAGCGCATCATCGACAAATACCGGGGTCTGTGCGAGGACGGGAGGATATTCCCCGTGCCGCACTACATGACCTGCCTGTACGGAATCCGTGCCGTCGCCAAGCGTTGCGGCATCACCAAGCATATCACGTGGCATCAGAGCCGCCACACGGCAGCCACGACGGTGTTCCTCTCCAACGGAGTGCCTATCGAAACTGTGAGTTCCATGTTAGGGCACAAGAGCATAAAGACAACGCAGATATACGCGAAAATAACCAAAGAGAAGCTCAACCAAGACATGGAGAATCTTGCCGCGAGATTGAACACGATTGAGGAATTTGCAGGTTGCACCATCTAAAAAAGAAAAGCCATGAAACGTGACATAATCATCATAGAGGACAAGGCGGTCCGCGTAACCGGTAACGAGATATGGATGACCGCCGGAGAAATCGCCGGACTGTTCCATACGGGCGTCCCGGCAGTGAACGCCGCCATCAGGGCCGTTCTAAAGACGGACGTGCTGAGCGATTACGAAGTGTGCCGCTACATACAACTTGAAAACGGGCTGTACGCGGATGTTTACTCGCTTGAAATCATCATCCCCGTCGCCTTCCGGCTGAACACTTACTGCACACATGTGTTCCGCACGTGGCTGGTGGGCAAGGCACTCTCGAAGGAGAAGCGGCAGGCATACGTGATGTTCATACAGAACGGAAAAGCCGGGTATTGCTGAACACGCATACGTGCCAACAAAAAGGAAACGGACAGCCCAATTTGAGTTGTCCGTTTCCTTTTTTCGTTTTCAGGCTTCTTTTATTCCAGCGGCTTGCGGTAATTCGCTTCCAACAGTTCCCGCAGCCCCGATTCGGGGTAAAGCACCTTCCCGCCTAAAAGGATAAAGGGCAGCACCCTGTTGTTGCGGTACTCCTGCAAGGTGCGGCGGCTGACACGGAGCAGTACCGCCACCTCCCTGTCCGTCAGGTAACGCTCCCCGTCCAGCGGCGGGCGGTAACTTTCCAGAAAGGCGGAGAGCCATTTCGAGCCTTTGCGCATATTCTGCACCACGGTGGCAAGCGGCTCGTCCTCCATCGTAAACACTTCATTGTTCTCGTTCATCATAACTTCGGATTCAGTGGGTTGTGAATAATAAAAATCAAATCATCTTGCGCCGGGATAGAGCGTGCCGATAAGCGGAATGAGCCTTTTGACCTCCTCCGGCTTGTAATAGAACCTGCGGTTAATCTGCGAGTAGCCGATAAGCCGCCTGTCGCGCAACGTCTGCAACGTGCGCGGGCTGATCCTCAACTGCCCGCAGACCTCCTCGCCCGTGAGCCACCTTTCCAGCCGCCCTCCGTCGCTCTTGCGCTTCAAGGCGGCAACCTTCTCCGAGAGGGCGTTGAAGGACGCCACCATCATCTCGAAGGTACTTTTCTCGATAGATACTATTTCCATAAGCAAAACATTTCAGAGTTTGCCACAAAGGTAACGTCACAGCCGTGAACACGAGCCGTTTCCCGCTAAAAGGCTGTATGTTGCGCTGTCTGTCCGGGTTACGGAGCCATTTCCCATAAAAATCTTACGTGAGACACGTAGTGAGCTGTTAAAGCCCCTTTGGTTTATTGCCGAATTTTGCCACAGAAACCAAAAGAAAGGACTGAATATGAAAGTGATAACGATGGAAAGTTCCGCCTTCACCGCATTGACGGAACAGATAGCCGAAATAGCGGCACACGTGCGTGCCGTTTCGGGCGAAAGCAAGGGAGAATCCCCCGACAGGCTGCTCACCACCCGCGAGGCGGCGCACCTGCTGAACGTGAGTTGCCGCACCCTCCAGCGCATGCGCAGCGAACAGCGCATCGCCTATGTCGTGCTGCGCGGCAAGTGCCGCTACCGGCAGTCTGAAATCGACCGCCTGCTTGCGGACTGCACCGTGGTGGAGGACGCGGCGACACCGACGGAACTGAAACGCAACCACACGCTGCGCACGGGCGGCGGCAAACCCAGAGGAAGGAGGACGTGACGTATGGAACTGCTTACCCGAAACAATTTCGAGGACTGGATGCGGAAACTGACGGAACGGCTCGACCGTCAGGACGAACTGCTGCTTTCCTTGCAGCCGTCCGGCAAAGCCCCGGACCCGATGGACCGTATCAGGATGTTCGACAACCAGGACCTCTGCATGCTGCTCCAGATCAGCAAGCGCACCCTGCAACGCTACCGCAGCACCGGCGCGTTGCCGTACAAGACGCTCGGCAAAAAGACCTATTACAGCGAGGAGGACGTGCTGACGTTCCTTTCCGGACACGTAAAGGACTTCAAAAAAGAAGATATAGCCTTCTACAAGGCTCGTATCCATAATTTCTTTCAAAAATAACCATTAAAACATTTTTCAGATGGCAAAGAAAAAAGACGAAAAGGACGTGCTGATTGTCCGTGACGAGAAGACGGGCGAAATCAGCGTGGTAGCCGGGCTGAACGCCGACGGCTCCCCCAAGCGCACCCCCGCGAAAGCGGAGAACGCGCAAAGTTTCCTGCAATTCGACCGCCACGGCGACGTGCTGGACAACTTCTTCAAGAACTTCTTCCGGCAGTGTAAGGAACCCAGCCGCTTCGGTTTCTACCGTGTCGCGGCAGACCAAGCCGACAAACTGCTGGAGGTTATCAAGGACTTGCTGAAAGACCCCGACGGCAACAAGGAGATGCTTGCGCCCCACAAGGTGGACACCTCCGGCTACGAAAAGAAAGTACAGGAGGAGCAGTCCGCCGAAAAGCAGGAACAACCGGGACAGAAACAAGATGACGAACCTAAAAAACAGGAAGAAATGGAACAGAAAAACGAACAGAATCAGGAAAGTCCTCAGCAGACGCAGGGCAACCGGGGCTACCAGCCCATCGACGAGAGCAAGATCAACTGGCAGGAGCTGGAAGAGAAATGGGGTGTGAAACGCGATGACCTTGAGAAGTCCGGCGACCTGACCAAGATGCTCAACTACGGCAAATCCGATTTGGTGAGAGTGTCGCCCAATTTCGGCGGCGAGGCTTTCGAGCTGGACGCGCGCCTCTCCTTCAAGAAAGACAGCGAGGGTAATGTCAGCCTTGTGCCGCACTTCATACGCAAGGAGCAGAAGCTCGACGAGTACAAGGAACACAAGTTTTCCGATGAAGACCGTAAGAACCTGCGCGAAACGGGCAACCTCGGCAGGGTCGTGGACATCGTGGACAGGGAAACGGGCGAGATCATCCCCTCGTTCATCAGCATCGACCGCAAGACGAACGAGATTACCGACATCCCGGCAAACAAGGTGCGCATACCGGAGCGCATCGGCAAGACGGAAATCACCAAGCAGGAGCAGGACATGCTGCGTGCCGGGCTGCCTGTGCGCGACAAACTCATCGAGCGCAAGGACGGCAGGAAGTTCGTCACCACCCTGCAAGTGAACGTGGAGCAGCGCGGCGTGGAGTTCGTGCCGGGAACCGGCAGGTCGCCACGTGCCGCACAAGCACAGGAAGCCAAGAACAACCCCGCACAGGGACAGGCGCAGGGTACGGAAAATACAGCCAACACGAACAAGGAGCAACGCCGCAACACGTGGACGAACGCCGACGGCAGCATCCGCCCCATCAGCAAATGGAGCGGCGTGGACTTCACCGAGCAGCAGAAAGCCGACTACGTGGCGGGCAAAGCCGTGAAACTGGAGAACGTGACCGACAAGCAGGGCTTCCACGCCACGATGTACATCAGGTTCAATCCGGAGAAGGGACGTCCGTACCGCTACGACACCGACCCCGACAACGCACAGAAGGTCGCACCCTCCAACGAGAGCCGCACGCAGGTGGCGGTGAACAGCGAGGGCAAGACCAACGAAGCGACCAAGAACCTGAAAGAGCCGTTGCGGGAGGGACAGACCGCCCCGAAGGACACCGCGCAGCAACAGCAGCAGGAGAACGGCAAAAAGAGAAACAAGGGCATGAGGATGTAACCCTGTGTCCGCCACTGAATCCGAAGTAAACATTTGTAAAATTTCAAAACAGAAAAAAACATGAAGACAATCATTGCTGAAAAGCCATCCGTGGCACGTGAGATCGCCCGCATCGTGGGCGCGACAAAAAGAGAGGAAGGATATTTCGAGGGAGGCGGCTATGCCGTGACATGGGCGTTCGGACACCTCGTGCAGCTTGCCATGCCCGACGGCTACGGCATACGCGGCTTCGTCCGCGACAACCTGCCCGTCATACCGGATACCTTCACGCTCGTTCCCCGTCAGGTAAAGACGGACAAGGGCTACAAGCCCGACAGCGGCGTGGTGTCGCAGATCAAGACCGTCACCCGGCTATTCAAGGAAAGCGAACAGATCATCGTGGCGACCGATGCAGGACGAGAAGGTGAACTTATCTTCCGATACCTCTACCATTATATCGGATGTACTACTCCTTTCGTGCGCCTCTGGATAAGCTCGCTTACCGACAAGGCTATCCGCGAGGGATTACGCAACCTTGAAACGGGCAGCAAGTATGACAACCTCTATCTTGCTGCCAAAGCGCGGAGCGAATCCGACTGGCTCGTGGGTATCAACGGCACTCAGGCACTCTCCATCGCCGCCGGACACGGCACGTACTCCGTCGGACGGGTACAGACACCCACGCTGGCAATGGTATGCGCACGTTACTGGGAGAACCGTCGTTTCACGGTGGAACCTTTCTGGCAGCTCCATATTGCCGCCGACGATGGCAACGGCGAAGTGGTGAAATTCTCCTCTTCCGAGAAATGGAAAGCAAAAGAGCCTGCGACGGAACTATATAATAAGGTGAAGGAAGCAGGCACAGCCACCGTCACGAAAGCCGAGCGCAAGGAGAAGATAGAGGACACTCCTCTCCTGTACGACCTGACCACGCTCCAGAAGGAGGCCAACGCCAAACACGGCTTCACGGCGGAGCAGACACTTGAAATCGCGCAGAAGCTCTACGAGAAGAAACTTATCACCTATCCGAGAACCGGAAGCCGCTACATCCCCGAAGACGTGTTCGTGGAAATCCCCAAGCTGCTCGCCTTCATCGGCAACTTGCCCGAATGGAAAGACAAAGTCAATCCGAAGGCAGTGCCTACACGCCGCAGCGTGGACGGCGGCAAGGTAACAGACCACCATGCCCTACTCGTCACGGGCGAGAAACCGCTGTTCCTCTCCAAAGAAGATAATACCGTCTATCAGATGATTGCCGGACGCATGATTGAGGCTTTCTCTGAAAAATGCGTCAAAGACACCGCTACTGTTACGGCGGAGTGTGCCGGAGTAGAGTTCGTGGCAAAAGGCAGCATCATCAAACAAGCCGGGTGGCGTGCCGTTTATGTCGAGGAAGAGAAAGAGGAAACCATCATCCCCGGCTGGCAGGAAGGCGATACGCTGGCACTGAAAGCCGCTTCCATCACGGAGGGAAAGACCAAACCCAAGCCGCTGCATACCGAAGCCACTCTACTGTCCGCAATGGAAACGGCAGGCAAGGAGATTGAGGACGACGCACTGCGGCAGGCATTGAAGGACTGCGGCATCGGCACCCCCGCCACCCGTGCCGCCATCATCGAAACGCTCTTCAAACGGGGTTATATGGAACGCTGCAAGAAATCGCTTGTACCCACCGAAAAGGGGCTTGCCCTCTACTCGGTCGTGAAGACGATGCGCATCGCCGACGTTGCCATGACGGGCGAATGGGAGAAGGAACTGGCACGCATCGAGTGCGGGGAACTGCCCACCGACACATTCCGCAAGGAGATAGAGGCGTACACAAAGGAGATTACCTCCGAACTGCTCTCGTGCGACAAGCTGTTCGCCCGCAGGGATTCCGGCTGCAAGTGTCCCAAGTGCGGAACGGGCAGTATGCAGTTCTACGGCAAGGTCGTCCGCTGCGACAACGCGGAATGCGGGCTGCCCGTGTTCCGCCTGAAGTCAAACCGTACCCTCACCGATGACGAGATCAAAGACCTGCTTACAGACGGACACACGAAGCTGCTCAAAGGCTTCAAGAGCAAGCAGGGCAAGAGTTTCGATGCCATAGTAGCCTTTGACGGGGAGTATAACACGACTTTCGTGTTCCCCGAAAGGAAAAGTAAGGCAACCTCTGCGAGAAGAAGAAAATAATGAGTAACTTTGCCACTGATTCAGAGTAATGAATTGTTCTTCGATACCGGATTACACTCATGCTTTGGATTTAGTGGTGGCACTCGGAGGGATACCGAGTGCCTTTTCTTTCTCCTTTCAGACAATTATCCCGGTCATGATTTACCAATCCACTAAATTCCAAAGTAATGAACAACAAGAAGAAAAACGAGGGGCAGACCGACTTTTCCTACTACGGTCTGTATCTGCTGGACTATCTCCGCACGAACAGGTTTGAACAGGCTTCCGACGAAGCCTTCATCCGTGAACGCGCCGACCGTGCCGCCGGAACGTATGAACGGGCAATACTCGAAGGCTATCCCGCCGCAGGTGCGCAGGAATTGGCTATGCGCACGCTGACGGAGGGGCTTCGCTACTCCAAGTACGCCATCCTGTGCGAAGTCGTAGAGAACGAGTTTGCCGACGACGTGCCGGAAGCGGAGCGTGAATCCTTTACCCGAAAACTGCTGCCGCTTGTCGGAAACGTATTCTCCATTTATGACCTTTCGGATGACAATTTCGCCCTGTCGCCCGATTATGACCTGCTCTATACGGAGCTGACGGGGGCTGTCGTCCTTTATATAGAGGAATATGGCGTTTAACCGCAAACAAAAGTTGCGGGACAACATTGAGGCGATACGGACGGCATTCGTCCTTGACAGGGAACAACGCACCCCCACCGCACGCGAAAGGCTCTTGTTGGAGCGTTATTGCGGTTTCGGTGGACTGAAGTGCATACTTAACCCAGCAAAGGAACTGACGGATGCCGTTCATTGGGCGAAATCCGACCTCGAACTGTTTGCCCCGACTGTGGAACTGCACAAGTTACTACGGGAGAATACAAAAGACGATACGGAGTATAAGCGGTACATGGATGCCATGAAGCAATCCGTCCTGACCGCCTTCTATACACCGCCGGAGATAACAGGCACTATTGCGGACGTGCTGCATGAACACGGCATACGCCCCGACCGGGTATTGGAACCGTCGGCAGGTGTTGGCGCATTTGTGGATGCCGTATTAGAGAACAAGCCGGACACGGACATCATGGCTTTTGAGAAAGACCTGATGACGGGCAAGATATTGAAACACCTGCATCCCGACCAGAAAGTAAGGATACAGGGGTACGAGAAAATTGAAAAGCCGTTCATGAACCATTTTGATCTGGCTATATCCAATATCCCCTTTGGTGATGTGGCGGTGTTCGACCCAGAATTTACCAACAGTCATGATCCCGCAAGACACTCGGCGGCGCGGACGATACATAACTACTTCTTTCTGAAAAGCCTTGATGCGGTGCGTGAAGGCGGAATCGTGGCGTTCATTACCTCGCAGGGGGTGTTGGATGCTCCGACCAATGCGCCCATACGCGAGTATATGATGAACCATGCCAATCTTGTGGGCGTTGCCCGTCTGCCAAACAACCTCTTTACGGAAAATGCGGGTACGGAGGTGGGCAGTGATTTGATTATCCTGCAAAAGAACAGCGGAAAGAACGGGGAACTGTATTATAACGAGAAACTCTTTGTGCAAACCGAACAGACCCCTATCGGCACTTCCGTAAACGGGTATGTATGGAGTATTGGTTCGCTTTCCCACACGGATTTGACCAAAAGTACCGACCCTTACGGAAAGCCTGCCTATAAACTCATGCACAGGGGTGACACCGCACAACTGGCGGAAGACTTACGGGAACATCTGAAAATAGAACTGCACCAACTCAACAGGGAACTCTACGAAAAACACAGCCTGCATCCAACGCAAACGGAAAGTACGGATAAAAATACGCCTGTGGAAGTACGGCCGGCTCCTAAAGTAGAAACGGTGACTTCTACCGCTAATGCTTTTATTACAGAAGCGGAGAAACCGAAAGCTCACCCCATAGACGAGAAACCGGAGATTGAGCCACGCCAGACGAATCATTCAAATGCCGTTCAGCTCACTCTGCTTGACCTTTGGGGTATGCCCATAGAAGAACCTGTAAAAAAGAAGAAGGCGACCAAAAAGGAAAGCAAGGCAAAGCGTGTACCATCCAAACCGAAGCAGCCGTTTACGGTTGTCCCTCCTGTTGAATCCGTCAAGCCTGCAACCGAAAGCAAGAAGACAAAGCAGGAAAATGCAGGAAAGCAAAGCGACCCTGAAGATATTTATGCCACTTTGGATTGGGAAACCAATCCGCCCATCAACGGTTTCTATGAAATGATGATGGACCTCACGCCGGAGCGGCGCAAGGAACTTCGCAGGCTGGCGGCACAACATCAGGAGACACAACGGATGGACGGGACGCCGGTGAAAGCCGCTCCCGCCACTGATATGCCGGAAAAGGAAGCGACAAAACGCCCCGAAGCACAGGCGGAAGTCGCAACCGTTTCCGTTACGGACAATAACGCAAGTGAGACAACAACTTCCCTTTTTCCTGAATTTGAAACGGAAAAGCCGAAGGAGGAACCTCTCGACCTTTCTCCCCGTCCGTTCAACGGTCTGCTGGAGCCACACCACCGTGATGGCTCTATGGTACTGGATGCTTCACGCAATCTCGGTTATTTGAAAGACCTCACTCCTTACGGCGCGACATTCCAACCGATTGACCTGACCGGCTACCAGAAGGAGAAAGCGATGTTGTATGTGTCACTCCGTGACGCATACGAGCGGCTTTACCGCTACGAGGCGGAGTATCACGATGAAGGGTCTGCGCAACGCAGAGCATTGAACACCTGCTACGATGAGTTTGTCATGCGCTACGGCAACCTCAATGCCAAGCATAACGTGAAACTGTTGATGATGGATGCCGGAGGGCGCGACATCCTTTCGCTGGAACGTGCGGAGGATGGCAGGTTCGTCAAGGCGGACATCTTCGACCGTCCCGTTTCCTTCTCGGTGGAGAGCTATGCCAACGTAAGCTCTCCCGAAGAGGCACTCTCCGCTTCGCTCAACAAGTTCGGCACGGTCAATCTCGGCTATATGCGGGAGATAACCGACAGTACGGAAGAGGAGCTGCTCAATGCCCTCAAAGGACGTATCTTCTACAACCCGCTTGTAACCTGTTACGAGATAAAGGACAGGTTCATTGCCGGAAACGTGATAGAGAAGGCGGAACGGATTGAGGCATGGATGGGCGGCAATCCCGAAAGTGAACGGCTGCCGGAGGTTAAGGAGGCGTTGGAGGCTCTGAAAGAAGCCGAGCCCCAGCGCATCGCCTTTGAGGACCTCGACTTCAACTTCGGTGAACGCTGGATTCCGACGGGCGTGTACGCTGCCTATATGAGCCACCTGTTCAACACGGACGTGAAAATCGCCTACTCCGCAAGCATGGACGAGTTTTCGGTGGCGTGCGGCTACCGCACCATGAAAATCACGGACGAGTTTTTAGTGAAGGGCTATTACCGGAACTATGACGGTATGCACCTGTTGAAACACGCCCTGCACAACACCTGCCCCGACATGATGAAGTCCATCGGCAAGGACGAGCATGGCAACGACATCAAGGTGCGCGACAGCGAGGGCATACAGCTCGCCAACGCCAAGATTGACGAAATCCGCAACGGGTTCTCGGAATGGCTGGAAGAGCAGTCGCCGCAGTTCAAGGAACGGCTCACGACGATGTATAACCGCAAGTTCAACTGTTTCGTGCGCCCGAAGTATGACGGCTCGCACCAGACTTTTCCCGACCTCAACCTGAAAGGGCTGGCAAGCCGGGGAATCAAGAGCGTTTACCCGTCGCAGAAGGATTGCGTCTGGATGCTGAAACAGAACGGCGGCGGGATCTGCGACCACGAGGTGGGAACCGGCAAGACGCTGATAATGTGCATAGCGGCACATGAGATGAAGCGTCTGAACTTGGCGCACAAGCCGATGATTATCGGGCTGAAAGCCAATGTTGCGGAGATTGCCGCCACCTATCAAGCGGCATATCCCAACGCGAGGATTCTGTACGCTTCGGAGAAGGACTTTTCGACCGCCAACCGCGTGCGTTTCTTCAACAACATCAAGAACAACGACTACGATTGTGTCATCATGTCGCACGACCAGTTCGGCAAGATACCGCAGTCGCCGGAGTTGCAGCAGCGCATCCTGCAAGCGGAGCTTGACACGGTGGAGGAAAACCTCGAAGTCCTGCGGCAGCAGGGAAAGAACGTGTCGCGGGCGATGCTGAAAGGACTGGAGAAGCGCAAGCACAACCTTGTGGCGAAACTGGAGAAGGTGGAACACGCCATCCAATCGCGTACAGATGACGTAGTGGACTTCAAGCAGATGGGCATCGACCATATCTTCATTGACGAGAGCCATCAATTCAAGAACTTGACTTTCAATACCCGGCATGACCGCGTGGCGGGATTGGGTAATAGTGAAGGAAGCCAGAAAGCCCTGAATATGCTCTTTGCCATCCGAACCATACAGGAGCGCACGGGCAAGGACTTGGGGGCTACGTTCCTGTCCGGCACGACCATTTCCAACAGTCTGACGGAACTGTACCTGCTCTTCAAATATCTGCGTCCGAAGGAATTGGAACGGCAGGATATTCGGTGCTTCGACGCATGGGCGGCGATTTTCGCCAAGAAGACGACCGACTTCGAGTTCAACGTGACGAACAACGTGGTGCAGAAGGAGCGTTTCCGCTATTTTATCAAAGTTCCGGAGCTTGCGGCCTTCTACAACGAGATCACCGATTACCGCACGGCGGAAGACGTGGGTGTGGACCGTCCGCACAAGAACGAGATACTGCACAACATACCGCCTACGCCCGACCAAGAATATTTCATCAAACAACTGATGGAATTTGCGAAGACGGGCGACGCGACGTTGCTGGGCAGGATGCCGCTGTCTGAAACGGAGGAGAAGGCAAAGATGCTTATCGCCACCGACTACGCGCGTAAGATGGCACTTGACATGCGCATGATAGACCCAAATTACGAGGACCACCCCGACAACAAGGCGAGCCACTGCGCCAAGATGATAGCGGAGTATTACCATAAATACGACGCGCACAAGGGAACGCAGTTCGTCTTCTCGGATCTGGGCACGTACCAGCCGGGCGACGGGTGGAACGTGTACAGCGAGATAAAGCGGAAGCTGACGGAGGACTACGGCATACCGGCAAGCGAGGTGCGCTTCATTCAGGAGTGCAAGACCGACAAGGCGCGCAAGGCGGTGATAGACGCCATGAACGCCGGGACTGTGCGCGTGCTGTTCGGCTCCACGAGCATGCTCGGAACGGGTGTGAACGCGCAGAAAAGGTGTGTCGCAATCCATCACCTCGATACACCGTGGCGTCCGTCCGACCTGCAACAGCGTGACGGACGGGGAGTTAGGGCAGGCAACGAGATTGCCAAACACTTTGCCGGGAACAACGTGGATGTTATCATCTATGCCGTGGAGAAGTCGCTGGACAGCTACAAGTTCAACCTGCTGCACTGCAAGCAGACGTTCATTTCGCAGCTCAAAAGCGGGGCTATGGGCGCGCGTACCATCGACGAGGGGGCTATGGACGAGAAATCGGGCATGAACTTCTCGGAGTATATGGCGTTGCTCTCCGGCAATACCGACCTTTTGGACAAGGCGAAATTAGAGAAGCGCATCGCCTCGCTCGAAGGGGAACGCAAGTCGTTCAACAAGGGCAAACGCGATTCGGAGTTCAAGCTGGAATCCAAAACAGGAGAACTGCGTAACAATACAGCGGTCATCGAAGCCATGACGGAAGACTGGAACCGTTTTCTTTCCGTTGTGCAGACAGATAAGGAAGGTAGCCGCCTGAATGCTGTCAAGGTGGACGGCGTGGATTCAATGGACGAGAAGGTTCTCGGAAAGCGTTTGCAGGAGATAGCCAAGAACGCCACGACGGGCGGACTGTACAAGGCTGTCGGGGAGCTGTACGGATTCCCGATAAAGGTGGTCAGCGAAAGGATGCTCAAAGAGGGGCTGGAGTTTACCGACAACCGCTTTGTGGTGGAGGGAAACTACAAGTACACCTACAACAACGGGCATCTGGCGATGGCTGACCCGGTAGCCGCCGCACGCAATTTTCTGAACGCGCTGGAGAAGATACCCTCCACCATCGACCAGTACAAGGCAAAGAACGAGGTGCTGGAAAAGGAGATTCCGCAGTTGCAGGAGATAGCGGGCAAGGTGTGGAAGAAGGAGGACGAGCTGAAACAGCTGAAGTCCGAACTTGCCGCGCTTGACCGCAAGATCCAGCTGGAACTTGCACCGCCAACACCGGAAGTCGCCGAAAAGGAGAAGGACGGGCAGGAGGTCAAGCCGGATGCAGAAGGTGTACGGAACGTGCCGTCACAACACACCGAAGAAGCCCCGCAGATTCGCAGCCCGGCGAATGACCGAAGTCCGTCAGGGAATTTCATCGCCGACCATATCGTTATCGGGCGGCCGGGAATCAGCTTCCGTGACGAGAACAAGCCGAAAGGGTTGAAAATGTAACGTGTTGTATAGCATATTAAAGGATGGCTTCGTTAAGTCGTCCTTTAATATTTATTAAATACCGTATTGATATTTCTCCACAAATGGATATTTTTGTAATTTTGCAGAAAACAACGAAATGCAGACAGATTATAGTGGAATATTATCCCGGCACGGCGTCCGCCCTACGGCAGTCAGAATCCTTGTATATAAGACAATGCAGGGATTTTATGACACGTTCAGTATGGGGGATTTGGAAATGGCACTTGTGAGCGTGGATAAATCAACGATATTCCGCACACTGTGTCTGTTTGCGGAAAAACACATTGTCCATGAAATTGAGGATGGCAGCAGCTCCACGAAATATTGTTTGTGCCATAATGACCACGTGTGTGGTGTCGAAGAACTGCATTGTCATTTCTATTGTGAATCATGCAACAAGACATTTTGTCTGGTTCATACTCATATTCCTATCGTCCGTTATCCTGAAGGATTTGAACTGCGTCAGATAAGTTATTTGTTAAAGGGATTATGCGCAGATTGTCGTAAGAAACGGCATAACTGAACTTTGCAACTTGGTTGCAGTTCTTTTTCCATACCTTTGCCGTAAAATAAACAATATCATCATGGAGACAGAACATAAAATCATGTCAATACGCATAATTGCGAGTGCGGTTTTGCTTGGATCATCCTATATTCCATCGTTCACCGTCGAAATTCATATTGCTTTATGTATTGCGGCGTATCTGCTCATAGGAGCAGACATCGTTTATAAAGCAGTCAGGAATTTGCGATATGGCAGGATATTCGACGAGAATTTTCTTATGACCATTGCCACTGTCGGGGCATTCATCATCGGTGAATATCCCGAAGCTGTGGCGGTTATGATGTTTTATCAGATCGGGGAATTGTTCTCCGACATAGCTGTTGCACGAAGTAAGGCATCAATTTCCGCATTGATAGATATACGTCCGGATTATGCCAATATAGAAACAGACGGCATCCTCTGCAAAGTAAGTCCGGAGGATGTACCTGCCGGAAGCATCATTGTCATCAAACCGGGGGAGAAAGTACCGTTGGATGGAACGATATTATCAGGGAATTCCACCCTTGACACGGCGGCATTGACCGGAGAAAGTCTGCCACGGGAGGTTTCAAAAGGTGATGCCATCATAAGCGGAAGTATGAATCTTACAGGGTTATTGCGCATACGTACATCGGGTACGTATGGAGAATCAACTGTCGCAAAGATTCTTGACTTGGTGCAGAATGCTGATACGGGCAAGGCTCAAAGCGAAAAATTCATCACTCGTTTTGCTCGTTACTACACCCCGATAGTCGTTGCGGTAGCCGCATTGCTGGCTCTTGTACCTCCAATGATTATAGGTGGAGAGTGGATTCTATGGCTTAACAGAGCGTTGATTTTTCTTGTGATTTCATGTCCCTGTGCATTGGTGGTTTCCATTCCGCTGACGTTCTTTGCAGGGATTGGAGGAGCTTCGCGTAAAGGTATTCTTGTCAAAGGTTCCAATTACTTGGAAATGCTGGCTCGTATCCGTATGGTAGCGCTTGACAAAACAGGAACTCTGACACGAGGTGATTTTTCCGTTACAGCCGTGCATCCGGAAATGCTTTCTGAACAAGAGCTGATAGAATTGGCAGCATTGGCTGAAAGTTATTCAGACCATCCGGTATCGGCATCTCTGCGGAATGCCTGTGCCAAACCTTTGGACAAGGCAAGAGTGTCAAATGTAGAGAATATTGCCGGAGAAGGTATTTCTGCAACCGTTGATAACCGTATGGTTTATGCCGGAAACGAGAAGTTAATGCAGCGAGCTGGGGTAACCTCCAAACCGTGCGAGAAATCGGGAACGATAGTCCACATAGCTGTAGATGGAGTCTATATGGGACATATCGTTGTTTCCGACAGTATCAAACCGCAGTCGGCTGATGCCATTGCAAGGATGAAAGCCGGAGGTGTCAAAAAAACGGTTATGCTGACCGGCGATCACCGCTGTGTGGCCGCAGAGGTTGCACAGATAGTAAATATAGATGAGTTTCATGCGGAGTTGCTGCCGACCGACAAGGTTAAGATTGTGGAAGAATTACGCAAAGAGCATCCGGAATATACAATAGCTTTTATTGGAGATGGAATCAATGATGCTCCTGTGTTGAAACTTGCAGATGTGGGCATTGCCATGGGATTGGCAGGAAGCGATGCAGCGATGGAAGCCTCCGATGTCATATTGATGAACGATAACCTCATGGCAGTAGCTGACGGTATGTCTGTAGCACGCAATACATTGAAAATAGTCATGCAGAACATCTTTTTCGCCATTGGTGTAAAGTTCATTATGTTGTTGCTGGGTGCTTTGGGAGTTGCAAACATGTGGGAGGCGGTTTTTGCCGATGTCGGTGTTACTGTGCTGGCAATTCTCAATGCCATGAGAGCCATGCACGTGAAAACGAAATGAAAATTTCTGGGAAAATAATCTTCTTTGCAACTTGGTTGCATGAAAATAGTAGTACATTTGAAGTCGAAATCAGAAAGCAATGAAAAAGAGTACGTACATAACATTTACGGCATTGACGGTATTTATGCTGCTGATTATGCCGTATATCCCGCACCATCATCATGAGGGTGCGTTATGTATGATTGTTGAACATTGCGAGGTTGACGATACCGACAATGACGAGCATACAAGCCATAACGGTGATAACACGCTATGTATTGAGGATGAAAGAATCCTAATATCCAAGTCCGATACATACCATGATAATCTTACATCAAAATTTTTTCCGGTACTTATATCCACTATAAACTCACTTGTCAGCGGAGAGATTGAACTTGTGACAGACAGTGATTTCGGGTATGAATTTCCCATTCTATACCCATCTGCGTATGTAAGCCGGAGCAACGCTTTAAGAGCTCCTCCTTATTTACTTGTATAACACCTCCACTTTTCCGGGGGATAGGTACACTCGAAGCCGTGATGATGTCTAAAACCCGAATGTTGAACTATGCAGTCGGACACGAAGTGATTCGACACAAACCCGTCCGGTTCAGAATAGACGATTACACGCAATATGTTCCTGCGGTTAGTGTCTATGCATTGAACCTCGCGGGTGTTCGGGGATGACACCGGTTCAAGGACAGGACGATGATTCTGGGATCGGCCGGATTGTTTACGGCAATCTCCGTCAACGGTCTCAAGTACACGGTTCAAAAGCAACGGCCCGATGGTTCCAGACGGAACTCATTCCCGTCAGGACATACGGCAATTGCGTTCATGGGAGCGGAATTTCTGAGACAGGAGTACAAAGACATCTCCCCGTGGTACGGTATCGGCGGGTATGTGATTGCAGCCGGTACGGGTGCATTCCGTGTGTACAACAACAAACACTGGCTTGGAGATGTGTTCTTCGGTGCGGGATTGGGTATGTTGTGTACGAAACTTGCATACCATCTGTATCCGTCTGTGCAAGGTAAGCTGTTCAAGAAGAAAAAAGTTGCAGACATCTCATTATATCCATATTACAACGGACAACAAGGAGGACTTTTAGTCAAATATGATTTTTAATTTAGAATAAGATATGTTTCAGAAACTGATAAAGTTCTCAATAGAGAACAAACTTACAATCGGCATACTGACGGTAGCCCTCATCATTTGGGGAGGGTGGTCGCTGTCACAGTTGCCGTTTGACTCCACCCCCGACATCACCAACAATCAGGTGCAGGTAATAACGCAAGCTCCGTCGTTGGGAGCGCAGGAGGTGGAGCAGTTCATCACCACTCCCGTGGAGATGGCACTCGCGAACATACCGAGAGTGACGGAGCGGCGGAGCATCAGCCGCAGCGGTCTGTCGGTCATCACGCTTGTCTTCGATGATGCCGCCGACGTGTATTGGGCGAGGCAGCAGGTGAGCCAGCAATTGAAGGAAGCCGAGGAGGTACTGCCGCAAGGCAAAGGCACGGTGGGGCTTGCCCCCGTGACGACCGGACTTGGCGAAATCTACCATTACACCATACGCGCAGAAAAAGGCTATGAGGATAAGTACAGCCTTACCGACCTGCGCACGATGCAGGACTGGATTGTGCGCAAGCAACTGTCGGGCACGGAGGGTGTGGCCGAGGTGAGCGGATGGGGCGGATATGTGAAGCAGTACGAGGTGGCGATTGACGCTGACCGGTTGAACGCATCGGGGCTGACCGTGGCGGACGTGTATAATGCCCTCGAGGCAGGTAACGAGAACACCGGCGGCAGCTACATCGAGAAGAACAGTAACCAGTATTTTATCCGTGGCATAGGTCTCACCACGTCGTTGGAGGACATCGGGAAGATTCCCGTCAAGACGGTAGGCGGCATGCCCATTCTCGTGAGGGATGTGGCCAAGGTGCAATACGGGCACGCCACCCGCTATGGAGCCGTGACAAGGAACGGAGAGGGCGAGGTCGTGGCTGGCATCACGCTGATGCTCAAGGGCGAGAATTTCCAACAGGTGATAAAGAACGTGAAGGAACGTATGGCGCAAATCCAGAAAAGCCTGCCCGAAGGTGTGGTCATCGAGCCATTCATCGACCGCACGCAATTGGTGGATCGTGTGACGAGCACCATCACCCGCAACCTGATAGAGGGAGGGCTGATTGTGGTCTTCATCCTCGTGCTGTTCCTCGGCAACTACCGTGCGGGACTTGTGGTAGCCTCCGTAATCCCGCTGTCCATGCTGTTCGCCTTCGGCATGATGAAACTCTTCGGCGTGAGCGGGAACCTAATGAGTCTCGGTGCGATAGACTTCGGACTGATTGTCGATGGGGCGGTCATCATCGTGGAAGCCGTGTGCCACCACATAGGCGTCAGCCGTGACAAGTACCGGGGTGCAAGGCTCACGCAGGCACAGATGGACGACGAGGTGTATCTCTCGGCATCCAAGATACGCAAAAGTGCGGCATTCGGCGAAATCATCATCATGACGGTCTATCTGCCTTTGCTCACGTTGGCAGGAATTGAGGGAAAGATGTTCCGCCCCATGGCTATGACCATCTTCTTTGCCATACTCGGCGCATTCATCCTGTCACTAACGTATGTACCTATGGCGAGCGCGTTGTTCCTCAGCAAGGAGAGCACGCACAAGCGCAACTTGTCAGACCGTCTCATAGAGAAGCTGAGGGGATGGTATCTGCCCGTCATCACGAAAAGCCTCAATTGGAGCAAGATGCTGATAGCCTCGATGGTCATGCTGTTCGCAATCAGCCTGTTTGTCTTCAGTCGATTGGGAGGCGAGTTCATCCCCAGCCTTGAAGAAGGGGATTTCGCCGCCGAGATAAGCATGGCGCAAGGCACGTCGCTCTCGCAGATGGTGGAAAGCACCACGCAGGCAGAGAAAATACTGAAAGCACAGTTCCCGGAAGTGAAACAGGCGGTCACACGCATAGGAAGCTCCGAAATCCCCACCGACCCAATGCCCGTGGAGCGTGCCGACATCCTCATATCCTTGATTCCGAAAGCCGAATGGACAACAGCAAAGACCAAGGACGAGCTAATGGAGAAGATGGAGGAAACCCTGAGCGTCATTCCCGGCATGGAGGTGGAAATGACGCAACCCATACAGATGCGCAACAACGAGCTGATTACAGGCATCAAGCAGGATGTGGCCATAAAAATCTACGGCAACGACCTCGACGCACTAGAGTCTTCGGCCAAAAAAGTGGCATCGCTCATCAAGGATGTGGACGGCGTGTCTGAGCCGTTCGTGGAGAAAATGCAGGGACTGCCGCAGATACAGGTGAAGTACGACCGCGACCGTCTGGCGAAATACGGCATCTCCATAGCCACCGCCAACAGAGTACTTGAAGCGGCTTTCGCAGGCCGTCGCACAGGCTACGTATTCGAGGAAGACCGCCGCTTTGACATGGTGGTGCGAATGGACAATGATATGCGCAACGACCTCGCAGCATTGGAAGGTCTCTATCTGCCGCTGCCCGACGGCGGGACGTTGCCGTTGCGACAGGTTGCCGAAATCAGCTTCGAGGACGCTCCGGCGCAAATCACGCACGAGGACGGGCAGCGGCGCATATACGTAGGGTTCAACGTGCGTGGGCGTGACGTGCAAAGCACCGTAGAGGAAATCCAAAGCATTCTTGACAAGGAACTGAAACTTCCGGCAGGCTATTATTACACTTATGGGGGACAGTTCCAGAACCTTCAAGAAGCCACAGGGCGGCTCATGCTTGCCGTGCCGCTTGCCCTATTGGTTATACTCTGTCTGCTGTACGCCACATTGAAGAATGTTCGCGAAACGCTGTTCGTGTTCTCCGCCATACCGCTGTCCGCCATCGGAGGAGTGTGGGCGTTGTGGCTGCGCGACATGCCGTTCAGCATCTCTGCAGGTGTGGGCTTCATAGCACTGTTTGGTGTGGCGGTGCTCAATGGCATCGTGCTTATCGGGCAGTTCAATACTTTCGAGAAAGAAGGAATGACGGATGTGCGAAAACGGATTGTCGAGGGATGTATGCTTCGGCTGCGCCCGGTCATCATGACCGCATTGGTGGCATCACTCGGCTTCATGCCGATGGCTCTCTCCACGAGTGACGGAGCCGAAGTACAGCGTCCCCTCGCGACTGTGGTCATCGGTGGACTGCTCACAGCCACAATCCTGACACTCATCGTATTGCCGTCAATATATAAGACATTCACAAGAGAAAAACGTAAGGAAGCATGAAAACATTCAAGTATATCATTTTAATCATATGTATCAGCGCACTGCCGCTGTTGTTGTCCGCACAGGAAAAGACCTTGACATTGCAGAAGTGCATAAGCATGGCATTAGACAACAATCTGGACATGAAAGCCGGGACTGTCTCCGTAGGCAAAGCCCGCGACCTGCAAGGCACGGCGTTCGATATGGAGAAGACATCCGTCACACTCAGTCAGGACCCCACATCAGGGGGCAGTCCCGACAACGGCATAAAGGTAAGCCAGTCGTTCGAATTCCCCACCGTTTACGCCGCACGGCGCAAGTACCTGAAAGCAGAGACGGCGGCGGCACAGAGCCGTCTGGCTGTGACACGCAACGAGGTGATAAGGAACGTAAGCTCTTACTATTACACGCTGCTCCATCAACGCCGTACCATAGAAATATTACAAGCGCAAGACAGCGTGTACGGCAGGTTCGTCAGTCTTGCCTCGGCAAAGCGCAAGGCCGGGGAGACAGGCAATCTGGAATTGATAAATGCGGAACGAATTTACAACGAGAACCGCATCGAGAAGGAAAAGGCAGAGAAGGCTTACCGGTCGTCAATGCTCGCTTTTCGGCAACTGCTGAACGCGGATGTTGCAGTCGTTCCTGCGGACGCATCGCTTTCCATCATACAACAGGAGATGCCGGAGACTTCCGTTTCCTTTGAGCAAACGCCTTTGGGTGAAATGTACGCCGCACGTATGGCCGCATCCGAACGTAACCTCAGCCTCACCAAGCAGGAGTTTATGCCAGGATTGAGCATTGGCTTGACGGGGCAACTGCTCATAAAAGGCTTCAACCCCTACGACATCGAGCGCAGCAGATTTGACAAGGGGAATTTCATGGGCTTCGAAGTTGGCGTGAGCATACCCCTGTTCTGGGGCGGTCAGAAAGCAAAGGTAAAGGCCGCACGGCGCGAAGTGGAATTGGCAGAGATCAGCCGCCAGCAGGCGGAGCGACAGATTGACAGGGAATACCGCGACGGACTGAACGAGTTTTTACGTGCGCAAAAGGTATTGGAATATTATACCGCACAGGGTAACGGACAAGGCGAACGCATGAGCCGGCTGTCTCAGGTATCCTACGAGAACGGCGAAATCGGATATGTGGAATATATTCAGAACCAGCAGACCGCGCTCAACGTGCAGTTGCGGTATGCCGATGCCGTCAATGACTACAATCAGGCAATCATCATGTTGAACTATATAAAAGGAAATAAATGAAGACTATTTATATGACAATCATGGCAGGCGCACTCGTCATCCTTGCGTCATGCACCGGGAACAAAAACGCCGAAAACCAGAATAATGAGACGGAAGAGCAACATACGGAAGAGGTGGAACTGACACAGAGGCAAATGAGCACTGTGGGCATCACCTTAGGCAAGGTGAAGAAGAAGGAACTCGGCAGTGTAATCCGTGCCAACGGGGAGCTGAAATTGAACCCGCAGGACAAGGCGGACATCACATCGCTCATCGGCGGCATTGTCCGCAAGATAAATGTCATAGAGGGACAGCAGGTAAAAGCCGGACAAACGGTAGCCTACATTGAGAACATGGAGATTGTGGAGATGCAAAAGAACTTCCTTGTGGCCGCAAAGGAAAAGGAGACAGCCCGATTGGAACAGCAAAGGCAACGAACGCTGTTAGCGCAGGGAGCCGGAGTGGAAAAGACGCTCCAACAGGCGGAAGCGGCATACGCAACCGCACAGGCGCGCTTGACGGGATTGCATCACCAGTTGATGCAAATCGGAATCAGTCCGAAGCAAGTGGCAGAGGGGAAGATTGTCTCTCAAGTCCCTGTGCGCACAACGATTCCGGGCGTGGTAAGCAAGGTAAGCGTGAACACCGGTACTTATGTGGATGCCACCACTCCGCTGATGCAGATAGCCGACAATTCTACCGTCTATGCCAGCCTTAATGTCTTCGAGCGTAATATAAGCCAGATTGAGGTTGGGCAGGATGTGGATTTCGTCATCACGAACAGTCCGAACATACGTGTCAAAGGCAAGGTATCTTTAGTGAACCGCTCCATGAGTCCTGATACCAAGGCTATTGCCGTGCATGCCCAAATAACCGGAGACAATGCCGACAGGCTGATTGCCGGAATGTACATCACCGGACTGATACATACGGGCAAGAAAGAAGTCTCAGCACTGCCTGACGATGCCATTGTAAGCGTGGAAGGCAAGAAGTTCGTTTTCATCCTCGATGACAGGCAGGCGGACGGAAAGGAGCAAATGCTGCACTTCAAGCGCATGGAAGTCATAACGGGAGCCAGCGAACTGGGATATACGCAGGTTGATTTCGTGGATCCCGTTGATGCGGATGCCACTGTGGTCACGGGAAAAGCCTTTTACCTCGCGTCAATGGCCGCTGACCAGGGAGAGCATTGATTAAAGCCATGGATTGCCATGAACAGACGTAATAGAAGAGCCTTGAAGCGAATGATAAAAGGCTCGGAAAGAAAACTGGTCTATCAAAGGTAGGACTCATATCAAGTATTACGATGGGGGCTGTTTTGGGGACAATCGTATGGTATTTCCTTTTAAGATGTGGAGAGCCTTCTTGTCCGATAAATTATGTCCATTTGATTTTCTGTTTGCTGATATTCTCGTTTTTCGGATGGCAACTGGAGAAATATTCATCCCATCTGCCAGTTCCCGGAAAAAGAGAATCGGAAAGTAATGTAGGAATGAAGATGTATTACAGAAAGAAAACCTCCTTGTTTGCGTGAGGTATAGCTTCATGCAAGCAAGGAGGTTTTGATAACACGATTTGATTGAAAAGATAGCAACAAATGGCCTTTGTCTGCTCACACAATCAGGTAGAGGTCATTCTTCAGAGTAGTTTCAATATGGAATATATTAGAAAATGGGTTGCAGGAGGATACATCCTGATTTTCCTGTTAATTGGCATAATTGTATATGTATGGTCTTATGAATGGCACAAAGTAGAACATTTGGAATTAGAAAATCAAAAGATGAATGCTTTTCGCCAAGAGATACATCATGCCAATATATGTACTATGGAACTTTCACTGATGGGTGAAACCATGCTTGAATGGGAGGATGAAGACGTGCAAGCCTATCACCGGAAACGGTTGGAAGTGGACAGCTTGCTTTGCCGCTTCAAGCAATCTTATCCGGCAGAGCGCATCGACACTATGCGCAATTTGCTGGAAAGCAAGGAACAACATTTGTATCAGATAATGCAGTTGCTTAACGATCAGGAGGCTATCAATGAAGAGATAGCCGAACGTGTTCCCGTCATCGCATGGAAGAGCGTACAGGAGAATCCAAAGAAAGCGAAGCGCAAAGGACTGTTCGGTATATTCGGCAAGAAAGAAAAGCCGGAACAGACTGCCACTACGACCATGCTTTACACGCTCAACCGTGATATGATAGCACGACAGAAAGCGCAAAGCCGCCGGTTGTCGGAACACGCAGACAGTCTTGCCGCACGAAATGCGGAACTGAACCGCCAACTTCAAACCTTAATCGGGCAAATGGACGAGATAGTTCAGACCGACCTTTTGAGGAGGGAAACGGAGATAACCTCCATGCGTGAACGTTCTTTCCTGCAAATCGGAGGTTTAACAGGCTTTATACTCCTATTATTGATAGTGTCGTACATAATTATCAACAGATACGCCAAACGAATAAGCAAATACAAAAAAGAAACCACTTCTCTTATTGGACAAATCAGAGAGTCCAATCATAAGAACGAGGAGTTGATAATCTCCCGTAAGAAAGCGATGCACACCATCACCCATGAACTGCGCACGCCGCTGACCGCCATACACGGTTATACAGAACTGATACAATGTAACGGCATTGCGGAAAACAAACGCCATGCAGAAAGGATCCTGCAAGCATCCAAACGGATGATAGCCATGCTCAACTCACTGCTTGACTTTTTCCGTCTGGACAGCGGAAAGGAAAAACCTATCTGCAATCCGTTCCGTCTGCAAGACATATGCGATACTATGGAAGCGGAGTTCCGACCTATGGCGGAAAACAAGGATTTGAAACTTATTGTGGGAAATGATGCGGACGTTATCCTCATGGGGGACAAGGAGCGCATCATGCAGATAGGCGACAACCTCCTGTCAAACGCCATCAAGTACACGCAAGCTGGAAACGTTTCTTTCCGTTCCGGTTATGACGGAAAGACGCTTACTCTTATCGTAGAGGATACGGGCAGCGGTATGAGTGCGGAAGAACAGCAGCGGGTGTTCGGTGCATTTGAACGACTCTCAAACGCCGTCACGCAGGACGGATTCGGACTGGGGCTGTCAATAGTGAAACATATAGTGGATATGCTGGGCGGCATAATCCGTATAGAGAGCGAGAAAGGCAGGGGCAGCCGTTTCACGGTGGAAATTCCCGTATATGTCGCTGATGTCGAGAGTGAAGATAACAACCATGAGGCAATGAAGCCGGACGTGGAGAAATCATACTCCGTTATAGCATTGGACGACAATGAAATCGTGCTGTCCATGATAAAGGAGATGTATGCCGGCGAAGGCGTACACTGCGACACGTTCGGCAACATCAGCGACGTGATGGAGGCGATGCGCACACGCCGATACGACCTTCTCATCACCGACATGAAGATGCCCGAAACAAACGGCTATGAAGTGCTGGAACTGCTGCGCTCATCGGACATCGGCAACTCCAAGACCATTCCCGTCATTGTGGTGACCGCATCCGGCAGTTGCACGGAGGAGGAACTTACGGTGCAGGGCTTCTCCGCCTGCCTGTTCAAGCCTTTCGACATGGCGGAACTGATGGCTGTTTCGGAGAAATGTGTCAAACAGGATCGTATTACGGACAACCTGCCCGACTTCTCCTCCCTGCTCGCCTACGGTGACAAGGCGGCTATGCTGCAACAGCTGATAACCGAGACGGAAAAGGACATGCAAATTATACGGTACGCCGAAGAGAAAAACGACCGCAAGGCTTTGGACGGACAGGTACACCGCCTGCGCAGCTCGTGGGCGGTAATCCGTGCGGACAGGCCGTTGTGGGAGCTTTACGAGGCTTTGCACGGAGAAAAGGAATGCACCGGAGAGGAACTGAGATATGCCGTGGACGGGGTGCTGCGCATGGGTACATTGATAACGGAACTTGCGAAAGAGAAGGAAAGGAGGCTGGCGGATGAAAATATATGTGATTGAGGACAACCCCGTCTATAACGATTATGTCTGCAACCTGCTGAAAAAGGAGGGCTTCAACACGGAACAGGCATACCACCTATCGACCGCTAGGAAACTGCTGGCGAAAATCGGTAAGGACGACATCGTGCTTGCCGACCTGCGCCTGTCCGACGGCGAGGGCATCGACCTGTTGCGGTGGATGCGCAAGGATGGAAAGATGCAGCCGTTCATCGTCATGACCAACTACGGGGAGATACACACGGCGGTGGAGAGCATGAGACTCGGCTCGAAGGACTACATCCAGAAACCGCTTATAGAAGACAAACTCGTGCCCCTTGTCCATGCCATACGGAAAGAACAGGAGAAACGCAAACAACGGCACGTGCCAATATTCACCCGGCAAGGGGCGGCATATCAGGAAATCAAGCGGCGCATACGCCTTGTCGCACCCACACGGATGAGCGTGCTGATATTAGGCGAGAACGGCACGGGCAAGGAGCATATCGCACAGCACATTCACACCCAAAGCAAACTTACGGACAAGCCGTTTGTCCCCGTGGATTGCGGTTCATTGTCGCCAACGTTGGCTCAATCCGCCTTCTTCGGTCACAGGAAAGGTGCTTTCACGGGAGCGGACAGCGACAAGACAGGCTACTTTGAGGAAGCCGACGACGGCACGCTCTTTCTTGATGAGGTGGGCAACCTTTCATTGGAAACACAGCAGATGTTGCTCCGTGCCATACAGGAACGGCGTTACCGCCCCATCGGGGCAAAAGAAGACAAGACCGCCAACGTACGGATAGTGGCGGCAACCAACGAAGATTTACAGAAAGCAGTATCCGAGAAACGCTTCCGGCAGGATTTGCTCTACCGTCTGAGAGAGTTTGTGATAACCGTGCCACCGCTCCGTGATTGTCAGGAGGACATCATGCCGTTGGCGGAGTTCTTCCGTGAAACGGCTAACCAAGAATTGGAGAGGGACATCAAAGGTTTCAATGCCTCCGCCCGTAACGCCCTGCTCACCTATCCGTGGCCGGGCAACGTGCGGGAGTTGAAACAGGTGATATTGGCAGCGGTACTGCAAACGGAGGACGACACAATAACAGCAGAGGATTTGGAGCTTGTCGGAGAACAAACGTCCTCTCCCGCCGGTTTTACATTGAGGAACGAGAAAGAGGAGAAAGAGCGCATCCTGCGTGCCTTGAAGCAGGCGAAAGGGAACAAGAAACTCGCCGCCAAGATGCTCGGAATTGGCAGATCGACGCTGTACAACAAGCTAGACGAATATGGATTAAATGAAGAAAACTGACCGGATATGCCTGCAAATGAAGATAATTCGCTATCTTTGCAGCATATTCAAGGAATAGACCGGCGTTTGGAAAGTCATTCGCCGATGAAATATAGACATAAGACCGCAAGGCGTTTCTAATGGAAATCTGGTAAATGGACATTAACGGGAGCGATTGCGTGATGCTTATGCTATGCCTACGCATAGCGTGCATTCACGTACTCCCGTTAAGGCTTTACCAGAGCCTCCATTAGAAGTAGTGTGAACTGCACGCTACTTTTTTGCCTCGCCGTAAACGATAAAAAGGAACCATAATGGGAAAAGTACAGATACTTGCCATACTTTCGATGGACGGATGCCTTTCGGGACTGAATCCTAAAAAACGGTTGTTCAGAAGCCCCGAAGACTACGGCATGGAGGAGATACGGGGCAAAGCCCTGTATAAGCTGACATCCGACTACACAATTTCCATACTGCAAGACTGGCGGGAAAAAGAGGATGACACCTGCTATCTGCTGGAAGCGGATGCAAAGACCGTGGAATATGCCAACGGGCTGATACGGATGAACGCGGTGGACGAAATCATCATCTATATCACGCCGTGCATCATAGGAACCGGCGACCACTTTTTCAAGTCCGGTCTGTTTCCGACCGAATGGACATTGGCGGAGAACCGGAAATACGGTGACGACGTAATGCGCCTGACATACCGGAGAAACAGGAAATGCCGTTGATATACCAATGTGTCCAGACTGTGGACACATTTTTTAATATATGCGTGTCTGAAAAATACACAGATGCCCAAAGTCTGGACACATTTTTTATAAGCAGAAATCCGGACTAAAAATATTTTCAATCTTATATAACTGTAAGACAGCGCGATACAAAATCACGCCGGCTTTTTTCTGTCTGTTGGTGAACACTTTGCACTATCAGTATATGTGCGCACACTGAAAACAAGTGTAAAACTCTCAAACAGAAAAGAAAATGAACTACCTCATATTGGTGGAAACCGAGTTTTTCGCCTTGATAAACGGAGCCGGAAACGGCGACATGGGAACAGCCTACAACGGCTTTGTGGAATCGGTCATATCGCTGTGCTACGGAAAAGGCAACCACGCAGATGCAGCAATCGCATTGGCTTACGCAGAAAACGAATTGCAGCACCATCATTCCCTGTATGACGATTCAAAAGACAGGAAGAGTATGTTTGTCCGCAAAGCCCTCTCTTTCATACGGAAGATGCGGAAACACGCTGCCTCAAGCCACATCCAAGTGCCACCACTATCCGCCATCCATACATCCGACAACAAAACAACCGAAAACCCGGCATCGCCCCTGCAATGGACGGGCAACGCCATCGACCTTGTGGAACTTATCTACGGCATCAACGAAATGGGTTGTATCAACAACGGCAATATGCCGCTCAAACAGCTTGCCCCACTCCTGTACAAGATATTCGGCGTGGAATCAAAGGACTGTTACCGTTTCTACATCGACATCAAACGTCGGAAGAACGAGAGCCGCACCTATTTCCTTGACAAAATGCAGGAAAAACTGAACGAGAAGATGCTCCGTGACGAAGAGATGGAGCGTATGAGAAGATAGACTAAGAATCCCTAAAGAATAACGGGCGGAGCAAGTTTGATACTTTGTTCCGCCCGCTTTCATTGCCTCACGTCAGCCCGGTTATTTCTGCTGCAACAGATGTTTCAGGTTTTCGTCGTTGGCAATCCGCTCCAGTTCCTCCTGAACAATATGCTTGACTTCTTCCTTGATACGCCTGTAATTCTCCTGCACCGTTTCCTTCATGCGGTCGTTACCGTTTTCGTCCATGAAGTCGGTAATGACGGGTATCTTCTTGTAGGCTTTCTCCTCGCGCTTCACCTTCTCGGCATCCACGACAATCTCACAGTGGAAAATCTTCTGCTCGATACGCTCGTTGAAGTTGTCGGACACCGAACCGACAA
>OJOT01000250.1_pt1 | contig 36931 bp, 49 predicted proteins | sample 1598261 | NCBI WGS metagenome assembly OJOT01 (sample SAMN03922468, study PRJEB24848) | human gut metagenome | isolation source: stool sample | host: Homo sapiens | place: Germany | collected 2010-11 | reverse complement strand
ACACGGCACGTGCGCCCGCATGAACGCCATCGTACCAGAGGCCGCCCGCTAACAGCGCCGCCAAAGGGCCGTAGCAAGCAGCTGCCCCATATTCACGCTACTTTGTAGCCTTTACCTCCTCCATAATCCCTGCCAGCATTACGCCCAGCCCCTTTAGTTTCCTACAGCTTACGCCGTAATGCTGGGCGTTCATTGCGCTATATCCTAAGTCATTTGCCAGCCGCAGCAATTCCTTACTTTGCTGCAATGCTGTATCTGCTGCATATAGGTGGCTTTTCGTCGCCGTTTTCTGCCACTTGATAACGTCTTGCAGCATTTCCAGTATTGCGTTTCTGGTCGCTGTCTGTAGGCTGAATTTTTCATACTTCGGATATTTGCTTAGCAATGGATAAATGTATAGCAGAAAATCATATATTTTCTGGTGTAGTCTGTCGCTTTTATCTCTGGTCGTCATTTCTCAACCCTCTTGTAGCGGCTGGGCTTTCGCCCGCCGTCTACAGACTGTCACACGCCCCACGCACGCCGATCGGCGCGTTGACACTCCACGGGCAACCGTAGCAACACACGGCACGTGCGCCCGCATGAACGCCATCGTACCAGAGGCCGCCCGCTAACAGCGCCGCCAAAGGGCCGTAGCAAGCAGCTGCCCCATATTCACGCTACTTTGTAGCCTTTACCTCCTCCATAATCCCTGCCAGCATTACGCCCAGCCCCTTTAGTTTCCTACAGCTTACGCCGTAATGCTGGGCGTTCATTGCGCTATATCCTAAGTCATTTGCCAGCCGCAGCAATTCCTTACTTTGCTGCAATGCTGTATCTGCTGCATATAGGTGGCTTTTCGTCGCCGTTTTCTGCCACTTGATAACGTCTTGCAGCATTTCCAGTATTGCGTTTCTGGTCGCTGTCTGTAGGCTGAATTTTTCATACTTCGGATATTTGCTTAGCAATGGATAAATGTATAGCAGAAAATCATATATTTTCTGGTGTAGTCTGTCGCTTTTATCTCTGGTCGTCATTTCTCAACCCTCTTGTAGCGGCTGGGCTTTCGCCCGCCGTCTACAGACTGTCACACGCCCCACGCACGCCGATCGGCGTGTTGACATTCCACGGGGAATTGTTGCAATCCACGGCACGTGCGCCCGCATGAACGCCATTGTCCCAGTGGCCGCCCGCTAACAGCGCCGCCAAAGAATACGCGTAATACTGATAGATATTACCAACGTCGTACTTTGTACCCTCATCACGTAACGGGCTTTTTAAGTCCCAGCCCCAGCCCTCGCTTGCATGGTAATCTTTATTTGTTACGTGTTCTGCTCTGGTAATCAAATCGTTAAGCCATTCCCATACACGCCCTACGGCATCTACACAGCCCACGGCAGAAACTGCATTTACTACGCTGCCTGTTACTCCACGCTGTGTATTTGAGCTTGCACTCCATGCGTTTGTATTATTCTCTGCCAATCCCTGCGGGCTGCCAAAAGCATAGGCGCAAAACTCGCTGTAATCCGGCATACGCTTGCCGCTCTTCATCAGCCTTTCTGTAAATCTGTACCAGTTCATGCCCTCTGTGCCAGTCATAGGCGCACAATTATACTCTGATTTTAAGCCCTCTGCCCCGTCGTCTGAATTAAGGTAAATGTCTACCCATGTGCCACCGCCTAAATATACCATTCCCTCCGGGTTGCATTTTGGGCGGTGTCCCATAGTCCATACGCTGCGTGGTACAATCCCGTTGCTTACTGCACTTTCCCAGCCAGTACCGAAAAGCGCACCGCTGCTGTTTACTGGCTGTAAGTTGCTGTTTACCTTACGGCAGCGTCCATAATGAAAACCGCCAATTTTACGGCTGTTGCTTGCGTTCCAGCCGCTCGGATATGTAGAGTTAAGGGAAATAACATACTGCTCGTCCTGCGCATCTACCCTGCTGTCGCAGATATACACATAGTAATCATTTCCAACGGCAAACGTTGCCCCAGCATCCAGATTAGCCGCCGTAAGTTTCGTTTCTGCGGTCTTAAAGATGCCTGCGCCGCCTACAGCAATTACGCAGCCGCTCTCTACTGTCAGCTCGTCTGCGCCGCTTGCACGCAGATACTCTCTTGTCGGCGCTACAATGTCGCTGATTGTTGCCATTTTATTTACATTCAAAAGCGCCCTGCGGTCTGTTTTTGTTACGTCGTCCACCAATAATCTACTCATACTGTTTTAAAACTCCTTTCAGTGCCTTAATATCGTCTGCTGTCATTCCTGCTACCATTGCTGCCGTTTCCAGCGCAATTACACCGCCTGCCGCCTCTACGCCCTTAGACAGCGTTAATACGGTTCTGTCGTTCCCGTTTTCTTCCATTTCCCTTGCTTTTTCGCTCTGAATATGCGTAACTGCCGTTACCGTCCCAGTCACTCCGTCCGCATCAAATACCATGCCCTCTGCCGCCTCTGCGCAGTAATAAATTGTTACCGCCTTTTTCTCCGGCGCAGTTTCTACTACGGCGCACTGGATATACCTTTGTTTTTCCAGACTTTCAATTTTTCTTTCTAAGTCCGCTGCGTCCAGTTCCCCAGCTGCTACCATTGCAAGGCAGTTGTAATAATCCGCTTTTGTTTTTAATGTCTTTGGAAATCCTTTCATAGTATCCGCCTTTCCTAAAATGTATTTGCAAGATAGGAATTACCAATATATGCAACTCCTAATACTGCCGTTTCCTCTGTTCTTTCGTAATGCTGGCTCAACCATGCTGCACCCATATAGCACAAGCCTAATACTGCATCATGGTTATAATTGATACCCCAGCCGTTTTCTACCGCAGTAAGCCTCTTGTCAAGCTCTGTCAGCGCCTCTTTTGTTTCCTTTCCGCTTTCCTCTGCCTGCTGCCGCATCCCGTCTATCGTGGCTGCCAGTTCTTCAATTTGCAGTTGCAGACTGCCTGCAATATCTTCCCCCAGCTTGTCCTTAATGCCCTCAAACCATGTATTAAACTCGGCTTCTGCCTCTGTCTGGAAAAGCTGAATTTTTGCCATAAATTCTGTATAGGCTCTTAAAAGTTCCTCGTCCCATTTATCTAAGGTACTCTCAAAGCTGGTATAACGCTCGCTAAACTTATTCTCATATTCTGCAAATAAGCTCTCTGTCTTGCTTACGTATTGCTCATATACCCCGGCAATGTCCTTAAGGTACTTTTCCATATTCTGCTTGTATACGCTAAACTCGTCCAGCACCGCTGCGCTATAGGTCTTAAAGAAGTCGTCAAACTGCTTTGTCAGTACGCTTGCGTCTATCTCTTCCACCGTTCCAGTTACAATACCGCACACGCTGCTATTAAATCTCTGGTCTGTTATGTCTTTGGTCTGTATCTTTGTAACACCTTTTCCTACGTAAATATCCGCAAGCGCCAGCTCCCATATTTCCGTACTACGTGTTACTGCTGTCGGCTGTGGTTTTGCAGACGGTGTGCCTTTCAGTACCGCTATGTAAATATCACGCTGCGGCAAGTCCCAACGCACTACCACTCTGTCTACACGGTTAAGCGCACCCTCTGCCATGTCAAGCCTTATACTGTGGCTGGCTGGGTTTTTAAAGGCATACCCGTTAATAAACGCAAAACCCGCATTTACCTTTATTTCCATGCCACTGTACGCAATCACTTGCAGCCCGTCGCTCGGTTTTGGGAAAATACCGTTTGCAATGAATGTAGCAAAATACCATGCCCAGTCCTCGGCTTTATATACCCTGTCGTAATTTTCGCCGTCATATACTGCATTGAATGGTAAACAATTTGCCATTGTCCTTACCTCACTTTCCTAATTTTATCCACCAGAGTAGGCAGGCTTTCCCCAAATGTTGCCTCTATTTCTTCTGTGCCTTTTTGGTAAATCTCTTTTACCTCGGTTATCCGTGCATCTATCTGTATACCCCATTTTTCCTCTTTGCAAGTAATTCTGTCCCCTAAGTCAAAATCAACCTTAAACTTTAGGTTTGAGTTTGTGTTAATGGTCGATACAAAATTTATGTTTTTCCCGTATCCCTCTAACTCTGTTTCTCCCCTTGTCTTAAGCATCTGCAAATATTCGCTAAGCGGTATCGTTATCTCTGTTTCCCCGCTCTGGTATTTGCGTGCAATGTCTGTGGCATCACAAAAAACCTCGTCCAGCTCTATGCCCGTCGCTCCCTCTCCGTCCACGGTTACAATAGGCTGGCTGCCGCTGTCGTCTGCTGCTCCCTGCACATAAATAAAATTGCCGCAGTTTTCTATACTAGCTGTATATTCCTGCTCGTTTACATTGTCAAAATCTCTTGAAAATATGCAGGGCGTGTTACCCTCGTCGTTTTTCGCTGTAAGGTCTTTGCCCTTATACAGATAAAAGCCGTATTTCTTCTCTCTTTCGTTTATCAAAATGTCATAGCCCAGTTTTCCAGCCTGCGCCCGTGCTTTTACTTCTGTCCCCAGATTAGCACACACTTGGTTAGAATACTCCACTTGACTGCCTGCTATGGTTTCCTGCGTCAGCGTTTCAAACTGTTTAAACCGCCTTTTCTCTGCTGCCCCGCTGCCGCAGTTTTTCGTTACCATAGTATTTATTAAACTCTGGTTTGTGGCTGTTGCCACTATCTGCGGGTATATGCAGCGTTTTCCCAGCCAGCGGCTCAATGTAAAGCCCTGCGCCTCTATCTGCTCTAACCCGTTCTCGTCTTTCGTAATATGCACGTAGGTAATCTGTGCCGCCCTGCGCCAGATGCCGCCGTTTGCGTCTGTAACTTCCTGCTTTCCGTCATGCTTTACAATCACATTGCCCTCTATCAGCAACTTACTGTTATTGTCTGTAATCGGTGCAAGCAGGCTAAATGTTCCCACATCAAAATATTTTATATGCCATAAAAGACTTGCCAGCTCGTCGATTGCCCCCAGCGGCTCTATGGTTTTATCAAATACTCTAAGCTCCATACTTATACCCCCAGATATTCCTTGTTGTAGAAAATGGAAACTTCCATAGAATTTACGCCGCTTTCCGCATCATATCGAAAATTATTGTCGCCTATGGCAAGCTGCATATAAGTGCTGTCTACGTCCACATATCGGAAATAGTCTGTTTCCACTCCGTCACGTATCAGCTTTGCCCCCTTGCTGCCGTATTTTGTGCTTACTTCTATCGTGTCCCCGGTCTGCATTGTGACATTGATTTTAATAAATTCCCCAGTATCCACATTTAAAAGAATAGGGTTCTTTACTGTCCCCAAAGCCACAAATCGCACCCGCATACCTGTGGATACGTCGCCCTCATTATAGCAATCTACAATCACGCTTTCCGCTCTGTATCCGTAAATCATGCTCTTAGGGTTATCCTTTTCAATCACGCACGGAAAATGCCACGCCGCTACCCAGCTTGCTATATCTTCCTTTGTTTCTTCAACTTCCCGCCAGAACGGGTTAAGGCACTCAAGCGGTATAGAAAACTCCAACAGCACCTTTTTTCGCTCTATCTTCGGTTCTCCATGCAGGCGGCAGTTTATAACACGCTTAAAGCTGCCAAACTCATAGGAAAGCGTACCGTCAAGCTCTGGGTTCAATACTTTAAGCAGCTGGCGGCGCAGTTCGTACGCCTGCGCCTTGTCCCTTGTGTTGATATGCCCCAGTATATCAATGTCCCGTGCCTCGATACGCTGCCCTACGTAGGTGTCGCCATGCTGCCCCATACTGTTTGTGCTGTATACCACATTCGTAACGCCCGCTATTCCCTCTACGTCCTTGCTTACGTTGCAATGGTACACGCTTTCTGTGCTAAGCTCTACGCTCTCGCCTCTTTCATTTGTATAAGTCAGTTTTTCATATTCCATAGGCTACACCGTCCTTGCTATCATCTTAAACTGCCTTGCTGCCTCTTTCTGCTGCTTTGCATAATCTGTGGTATTTGCGTAAATATTCTGGATAACGGTAAAACCGCCACCAGCTGCGCCGCCTCTTGGTCTTGGTTTTGGCTTGTCCCCGTCGTCGTCAAAATCAATGTCTTTTCTTACATCAACCTTTACGCCAGTGTCAAACTCTCTCGGTATACTCTTCTCAATCATTCTGTTTACGTTGTCCATTTCATCAGAAAAGCCTACGCCAATACCCTGCGCCATGAATTTACCAACCTCGTCACGGAACTTTTTTGACGGGCTTTCAATTCCCAAAGCGTCCTTTGCTGCGTCGAGCAAACTATTTGCAAGGTTTGAAACTTTATCTTTCAGCCAATCCCAGCCAGAGCTTATGCCGTTCCAGATACCGCTTACAATATTGCTGCCGATTTCTGCAAATGTACTTCCAATATTTGAAAATACGCCCGTGATACCGTCAAGCACCATTCGCATACCCTCTACGGCTTTGTTTTTTACCTCTGTCCCCCACTGGGCTACTTTTGAAATTGCGCCGGATATGCTGTTATAGATTTTTTCCGGCACTTGTGTAACCACATTTACAATGCCAGTTACCATGCTATTCATTACCTCGCGGGCTTTTGATAGCATATTGCTGCCCCATGTGGCTACACGGCTTACCGCTCCTACGATACAGTTCCAAATTTTCTGCGGCACTTGCGTAACTATGTTTACAATTCCAGTTACCATGCTATTCATTACCTCACGGGCTTTTGAAAGCATATTGCTGCCCCATGTGGCTACTCTGCTTACCGCCCCTACAATGCAGTTCCAGATTTTCTGCGGCACTTGTGTAACAATATTCACAATACCAGTTACCATGCTGTTCATTACCTCACGGGCTTTTGAAAGCATATTGCTGCCCCATGTGGCTACACGACTTACCGCCCCTACAATGCAGTTCCAAATTTTCTGCGGTGTCTGCTGCACAATGGTTACAATGTTCGTAAGCATTGTGTTCATAACCTCTTTTGCTTTGGTCTGCATATTTACGCCCCATGTGGCTACTCTGGTAACTGCACCTACAATGCCGTTCCAAATTTTCTGCGGCAGTTCCTTAACAATGGTAATAACCTTTGTTATAAACTCCGTAATCACGTTGCCGCCTTTTTCCTGCATACGTGCGCCCCACTCGGCTATTTTATTTATACCGTCTGCTATTGCTCCGGCAATCTGCCCCGGCAACTCTGCCAGTTTTCCTATAATGGTGTTTACCAGTTCTACGGCTGCGGCTGCAATTCTCGGCAATCCCTCAATCAGTCCCGTTACAATGGCTACGATAATCTGCGGTACTGCCGCAATCAAAAGCGGGATTGCGTTAATAATTCCGTCTACCAGCGCTACCACAATCTCTGCGGCATTTTCCAAAATAAGCGGGATGCCCTCAATCAGCGCATTTATAATAGCTGTTATAATCTGCGGCAGCCTTTCGATAATCACGGGCAGCGCCTCTATAATTCCGTCCGCAAGCCCGGTTACAAGCTGTATAGCTGCATCAATCAGCATAGGCACATTGTTTACCAGCGTTTCCACGATTGTAAGCACTGCATCTATGACACTCGGTATCAGCTCCGGCAATGCCTGCCCCAGTCCCTCTGCCAGTCCTGCAATAATCTGTACCGCTCCCTCTGCTATATCTGGTATCAGCTCTACAATACCGTCAATCAGCGTTGTTACGATTTCTACGGCGCTCTCTGTCAGGGTAGGAATGGCTGTTATAATCCCGTCTACAAAAGACGTTATCATATCTACCCCAGCCTGCACGATTGTAGGCGCACTGTTTACTATGCCGTCTGCAAGCCCGGTTACAAGCTCCACGGCAAACGTGGTAATCTGTGGCAGCATATCAGAAAGCCCGCTTACCATATTTGCTAAAGCGTCCCCAAAACTCTGCGCCATTTTCCCCATATCCCCGCCTGCTGCGGCTGCTCCCTGCTGCAATTCATTTACAAACTGGCTGAAAATCGGTAATGCCTGCTCTCCGATAGGCATAATAAAGCTGGTCTGCAATATCCTGCCTGCGCCCTGCATAGCCTCGCCGAATGTGTCATACTTAACGGCGTTAATCTGTCCCATTGCGTCCGTTGTCTTGCTTATCTGCCCCTCAACGTCCATAAGGGAAGTGCAGGCATCAGCGCCCATATCTTCCCACATAGTACCCATAAGCCCTACGCCTGCGGTATACTGTAGGCTTTCGTCGTCGCAATTCTTTAGCGCCTCGCTTATCTGGCTCATTGCCTCTTTTGCACTATCTCCCCCGGCTTGGAATTTTCCTACCATTTCGTCTGCGTTCAATCCCAGACTGGTAAGGTATTCGTTTGCCGTGCCGTCATTCATTCGTATATTAAACTCTTTGAAAGCGTCGCCCATTTTGTCAATGCTCCATACGCCCTCATTTGCCCCATTCTGGATAGAGTTAAACATATCCTCGGCGCTTAGCCCTGCCTGCGCATACTGGTTACTGTATTCGTTGATAACGTCCAGCAAGTCCCCGTTCTGGTTAAGCCCCTGCTGCGCTCCCTGCGCAATCAGGTTATATGCCTCGTCGCCGGATATTCCAAACTGCTGCATCAGCTGCGTTGCAGCCCTTGTACTTTCCGCTACGTCCATTTCAAACGTATCACGCAGGGTTAATGCGTTGGTCGTCATTTTTTCCAGCTCGTCCGCTCCCAAATCGCCCGCCTGCTGCTTGACTGTTGCCATAGACGCTGCTATATCTTCAAAGCCCTCGCCATAATTACCGTTATAGATATTCTCCATAACCTGCTTGTACTGGTCTGCCTCTTCTGTCGCCGTTCCCGTAGAGGCGCAAAAATCGTTAAGTGCGCCTTTGGCTGCATCTGCTTGGCTTACCGTGTACGCAAGTCCCGCTACTACCGCTGTGCCGATTGCTGCGGCTGCCGTACCTATAACGGTTACACCTTTTGCCATTGCACCGCCCAGCCCGTCTAAAACACTGCCTAAGTCAGAAAATTTATGTCCTGCTTTTTCTGCTTTTTCTCCTATGTCCTCTAACTCTTTTTCAGTATTTATAAGTGCTGCCCGCTGGTGGTTTAAATGCGTTTCCAATCTTTTTGTTTCTTCGCTTGTTTCGCTTGTTGACTTACGACATTTTTCTAACGCCGCCTCGGTTTCTTTAATCTTTCTAGCCTGCTCGTCATAAGTCTTTTTTAATACTTCCTGCTTTGCCCGCAACGCCTCTGCGCTTTTTTCGTTCCCCTTATATTCAGCCGTTACAAGTTTCATTTCTGAATTAAGCACTTTAAGGGTGCTGTTAATACCTTTGCAGGCTGCTTTATACTCTGCCTCGCCGTCAAAGCTAAGACGTGTTTTTATTTCTCTTGTATCGCCCATAAATTACAGTCCCCCTAAAGCCTTGTCTATGTCGTCCATTTCCTCTGCGGCTATCGGTTCTGCTGCCTGCTCTTGCCGGAAAATGTGCGGGTTATATTCCTTGTGGTACTTAAACAGTGTCACAATCTGGTAAGGCGTTTTTCTCCACGCCTCACGCTCTTTGTACCCCAGCAGTCCGATTGCGATATATAAAAGCCGTGCAGTATTTAATTTTCCTGCACGGCTGCCATTTCCCCCGTTTCACTTTCTCCGCTTTCCTCTTCGTCTCCGTTTCCGTCTCCGGCTGTCCCAACGGCAAAAGATGCAAAGATAGCGTTCTGTACTTCTCGCATATTTCCTAAATGTATCATTCTGCCTACTTTTTCTTCTGTTAAAAGCTCTGCGTTTTCGTCCTCTTCTAACAGTCCCTCGTTAATCAGCATAGTAAGCAGCCACTTAGTATCCTTTACCCAGTCTGGGTTATTCTGGTTAAATACCTCTGGCAACTTGTCATATCCCCCGCATTTTTCCTGCAATTCTTCCAGTGCATTAAGGGTAAAAAGCAATCTGTACTTTTTTCCTTTCAGTTCCACGGTATAACCGCCGTCATTCATTGCGCTCATTGCATAAAATTAAGGCGCAGCCTACGCTACGCCTTTCTCCTTTCCTCATATTCTCTTTTTATACTTCTGTCATTTTCGGCGCTGGCTCTGGTACTGCCGTAAACCATGTTGTTGCTGGTTTATCTTTTTCTGTTCCCACAAAGTCAGCTTTCCATTTTGCATCTTTCTTTCTCTTGTAGAATGTCGCTGTAATTTCTGGTGTCTGAAATTCGATTTTTTCCCCTTTGGTTTTGTACTTTTCCCCCGGTACTTCAAATTTACATTTTAGTAACCAGATATATCTGTATCTGCCGCCAGTTTTGGCAGCCCTAAAACCAATAGCCAGAAATGGCGGTTCGTCATCTCCACCAGCCCACACTACCTTATTTTCGTCTACCAGCTGCCCCAGTACCTCTGCCAGCGTCTCCGGCGTAAGGTCTTTAATCCCCAGCTTTAATGTTCCGTTTGTAAATTCTTTTACGCTCTCACTTAATGCGTCGTCAGCGTACAAGTCTGCCGTTTCTGTTTTTACAGATAAATCTGCTTCCATTGCCTCTGCCATTTTCTTAGGCGCTCCGTAAGTTTCTGCGCCCTCTGCCTCTGTGCAGACAGCATAGTAAAGGTCTTTTAATCCTAATGTCATTATTTTGTCACTCCTTTAACAATTCGATTGTGATAGGTACAAGCCAGTACCCGGTATCTGTTTCGTAACTTTCTGCATCTACACTGTTTATGTAAGCACCTGCTGCCGTCAGCACTTCCAGAGTTTTGTTTAGCTGCGCCTCAAAATCTCCCTTATGGAAAAGCGTAACCCTATACATTTCCTTGCCTGCTGCCTCTTTATCGTCGGCACTCACTGCCGCCTCTTTCAGCAGCCGCAAGAATGTGTAATACGCTGGCGGTTTTTCTTTTCCAGTATATATGCCTCTTTCTGCTGGCAGCCCTGCGCTTTCAAGCACTTCTTTTATGGTACTCATTTATGCATCTCTCTTTCCCATATTTCTAACTGCACCTCTCTTATTCTTTTTTCTGCTCTGTTTGTTGCAACGGTTAGCCACGGTTTTGGTGCTGTCTTACTCGTCCCACGTTCCGCTATAAAACCAATCGTTGCATTTCTAACATTACTTTTATCTCCTTTTCTTTCGTTTCCGTGTTTCGCTTTTCCTTGTGGGTAAACATCAACTACTGTAGCGCCACCCTTTTTTTTTATTCTCGTGGGCTTTATTGATGAAATCATCATTCCCGTATCACGCAATCCGTAGTTTTCTGCCTCTTCCTTTTGTCTCTTTGCCAACACTGCTGCCCCTGCTTTTAGCATAGCTGGTACAACTTCCTGCACTCTTTTTGCGTCATTCTCAAACGCTTGTGCAATTTCTTCTATACCCATTGTTTCAAAACTTCCCATGTTTTCCCCTTTCTTGTTGCTTTTAATTCGACAATATGCGATAATCTCTATATCAAAATTGCAGAAAGGTTGGTGCTTTTATGAAAAAGAAAAACATTGTTTTTTCTTGCCTTGCTGTTCTGTTTTTACTTTCCGCATTTAGCGGTTTTTTCAGCGGCAATATAACTGGCGGTATCGGCTGTCTTATGATTTCCCTGCTCTTTGGGTTTCTTGCCTACCGTTCAATTTAAGCAGCTCCCGTTAAATGAAGAAAAATCAACGGCAAGCATTACCCCCCCCCTATCAAACAAACGTTCTGTTGAAAATTCCAGCATAGCATCTTCTACGGTTAATTCCTCATTACCCAATTCTGATGAAGAGTACAGTTGTGAATTTATCAACATAACTCTTGCTGGTGTAACTTACCCAAATGACGACGGTACAGACAGACAACTTCTTTTACGCAGATTGCACTTTCACGACACGCCTTTTGACAAAGATGTAGAAATCTCTGTAAAAGAATGTCGTTTCAATGATGAAATTGCTTTTTCTGTCCTTGCCAATAATCTGCAAATCGGCTTTATACCTAAATCGCAGATAAGCTACGTCAATGAAAATTTTGATAGAATTATAGAGGTTTCAAAAATCAAAGTCTACGGCGGCGGGCGTGATAAAGACGGTAATACAATCAGCTATGGAGCGGCTATTACTCTAAAACTCCGTGCCTCTTAATATAAACCACTGCGGCGGTATCCCCGCCGCTTTTCTATACCTCTCTATCCTTATATCGCAAGTCTGTTAGCGTAAGCTCTACCGTGTCGTCGTCAATGTCATACGTCTTAAGCACAAAATAGGCTTTCCCGTTCAGTTCTACGGTGTCCTCGCCCTCATAATCTGCCTTATGAACATCACATTTACGCTCTACCACTTTCCCCGTCTGCTGGCTCTTGAAATACTCGTTATAGCCTACTGATTTCATGTTACAAAAAACAGTACGCCTACTTTCTTCGCCCTGCTCTGCAAAGCCGTTACTGTTTACCCTTTTATCTGGCTCTGTCAGTTTTACAAGCGTTAATTCGTCCACCCATTCTGCCATTTTATCCCCCGCTTTCCCCGCCCACGGTGTCCGTTTCGGACACTATCGGCGTGTTGTATTCCTGCGACATAGAAAGCCGCATTTTCAATGTATCGTATGAATTTCTGAATTTTTCCGCATTGTTGTTATAGCCAAATTCAGCCTTACAGTACAGCGTAACGGCTCTGATTATCAGCCCGTCTTTTTCATCAATCCTATTTACTCCGTCGTTTGCAAGGTCTGCTTTGCAGGCGGCTATACAGTCGTTAATTTCTTCTGTAATTTTTTCACTTGTGCTGCTGATACGCAGCGCCGCCCGCATCTTCTCTGTTAATGTTGTGGCATTTGCTGCCATATCCTGCGCCCCGCTTTCTAAAATAAATCTGGGCTACGTTTCCATAGCCCAGATGCTTACTCTTTGATTTTTGCAACCTTTGCTCTTTCCAGAATTGTTGCACGTTCACGGCTTACGGTAAAAACTTCTCCCGGCTCTTTCACTTCGTTTAGTACCTTGTCTAAGTACATAGCTGTTACCTCTACCGTAACCGTTCCGGCTGCCTGCGGTTCGTCGTCCTTTTCCGGCTCTTCCCGCTTGTTTTCCTCGGCATATTCTACCGCCGCCTGCTCCGCTGCCTCTTTTTCCTCTTCTGTCAGCTCGCTTTCGTCTGGTATCTCTACCTCAACCTCTGCGCAACGTTCCGCAAGTTCTTTGATTGTCCCCTCTGTACTTACGCCCAGCTCTTTCGCAAGTTTCTGCAAATCTGCCTTCTTGCATTTTCCCAGCTCTTTAACATCTAAATGCCCTTTCATAAATATCCACCTTTCTTACGCACTTCTCCCCATGCAGATAGTAACAAGGCTATTTTTATCAACTACCTTTCCGTCCACAAGCATAATGCCCTTTGTTACTTTGTCGTCTGTGTCGTTGTCCTCGTACTTCTTTACGCCCATTGCATAGTTGGTGTTAAGTACATAGTCCTTAAAGTTGAAAAGGAACGCAAACGCTGTATTCTCTGCTGCTCCGGCGCTGTATGTGGTCACATAATCGCAGCACACTACCTGTCTGCCCAGCAAAAAGCGCTCCGGCTTTCCTGCAATACCGTAGTTTACTCTGCCGATAGGCTGCCCGTTGCTGTCGGTCAGTCCGTAATACTGCATGAAAGTGTTTTTACTCATACACCATACTGCCCCGTTTTCGTATGCCTGCGGTAATGCTGCCTCTGCTGCGATTAAGTCCGCATAAGCAGGTTTTAAGCTGGTAAGTTTCTGCCCCTCTGCTGGTGTTTCGTTTAAAATTCCTTTCGGTTTTCCGTTTCCGTCGCCGCTGATAATCGCCTGCTCAAGTGCTTTTGTCATAGCCTCTACAATGTTGTTAATCAGCATAGCCTCAAAAGCACTGATTGCCATTGTGTCAACTTCCAGACTTACCGCAACGGCGCAGCGCAGCTTATGATATGCAAAAGTAATCATGCCGTCTTTTGTAGCGGTAAATTTCTGCTTGTCGCTGCTTTTTCCCTCTGCTACCCATGTTGCAGTAGGCTTAACCGTAGACACCGGGATAGCCACGCCGCCTTTGTATGCAGTTCTGGTTACAAGCGCCAAAATCATTCCCGTACTTTCTAACTTCTGCACAATCTGGTTCAGTACCGTTGTAGGGATTGTTGCGCCTACGTCCGTTGTGCTGCTCACTGCATCTGCTCTGTACTCTGTTGGGATAGCCGCACCACGGCATACATAACGCATAAATGCCTTTCTGTATTCCATGCTGCCGTACTTGTCGCCGTCGTCCCCCTCGCCTGCTGTCCCTTTAAAGTTTCTAAGCACTGTCGGCGTTGTTCCCTCTCCTTCTACTCCGTCGTCAATCGGTTCTCCTGCCGCAATTCTGGCAAGCAGCTTATTTCTTCTCTCTGCCTGCTCCACAATCTGCGTGCGCTCTTCCTGCAAGTCTGTTACCTCTGTTTCCAGTGCTGTAATTTCCTCTGCGGTCAACTCTGCCGCTCTGGTGTTCAGCTCGTTTCTAATCTGGGCTAATCTTGCCTCAATTTCTTTTAATCTCATGGTTTCTGTTCTCCTTTTTTTGTGTTATAAATTCGCTCTAATCTTTAGTAGTGCTACCCGTCTGTTAAGCAACTCCTGCCGTTCTGCCTCATAACTCCTATGTGCAAAATTACGGGCGCTTATTTCAGTATCCCCGTTTGCTGGTATGCTCACTGCGGATACGTCATAAACCTTTTTTATTTTTAAAATTGTCCTTGTACGTGTTACTCTGTCGTATGTTTCCTCTGCCACGGTAAACGCCCATGACATTTTAGTAATCATGCCTGCGTCAATATCCTGATATAACCCACGGGCTAAGTCTGTCTTTCCTAAGTCAGCCGCCACTAAAAGCCCTTTATGGTCTGGCACTAAAATAAGCGTCTTATTTGACTGTCTGGCAAACACTCTGCCTGCATGGTCGTACTGCATAATAACATCACTCATGTCTGCGCCGTCCAGTGCGTGTGCGTCTATCCTTTCGTAAAACTTTGTCCCGTCCTCAAATTCATAAAGCAGATACGGCTTGTCAAAAGTTGTAGCATATCCCTCTACGTAATACTCTGTGTCTATTCTTTTTGCTGCTGCCTGCGCAGTCAATGGCGCTGCCAGCGCCCTATATTCCCGCTCTTTCTTAATCGGCATTGTTTACACCCTCTTTCTGTTTCCCGTCGTCTGGCGGCTCTTTCGGCTCGCCCTCTGTCGGTTCTTTTCCCTTTCCGTCGTCTGTCCCCTGCTGCCCCGCCTGCGGTACTTGCTGTATGATAATCTTCGGCTCTTTGTTACTGTTGTTCAGCTCGCTTACTTCCGTGTATTCCTTTCGGATATAATACTTTTCCCCGTCCTCTACGTGTGCCATATTCCATATATCCATTACGCCGTTACGGTTCAGCAGCGCACGGTCAAAAAGCTGTGTGCTTACTTGCAGCTTTGTTGCATTGCTGGCATATTGCAGGCGGTTTGCAGAAAAAGTAATAGCATTTCCGCACGCTATCTCTCTGTCTGAAAATGTCATGTTTGACATAACAAGGGAAAGCTGGATTGCAAACGGTTCTATCTTTCCCTCGTAATATGCGTTCCACGTTTCCTCATTGAATTTGTTTTGCAAAATATCCATGTTAGTACCAAAATGCGTGCATACATTTTCTTGTATATTCTGCATCTGCAATGCGTTTGGCGTGTATGGCTTGCTTTCTACTTGTTTCAGCTCCGAAAACTTATTATCATAAATAATCATTCCGCTGTCATTGTCGGCGCTTAAATTGTCCTCGGTAAACCGTTCCCGCTCTTTCTTAATATCCTCTGGTTTCAGCATATTCGCCACCTTTGCCAGAAAGCGGATATTTGCAGAGTTTTTGACGGCATTTATAATGCCCTCATTCTGCGTATGTATCAGCTGCATAGTCGGCTTAAGCGTGCGGTTATCCTCTCCGAAAAGGTCGTCTGTGTACTCAAAGTCTGTTATGATACCTACTTTTTCAAACTCAATAGCCCCATGCTCCCCATTTGCAAACAGATACCGCAAGTAAACCTGTCCTTTTACCTCTACCACCTCGCAGCGTTCCGCACGCAGCGGATACCAGCCGCATAGCCTGCCTATTTTGTCCTCGATAGGTACAATAAAAGCGGTATGCTCTACTGCTACGTAGGTCGCAAGCCGCTTAATAAACTTTGTAGTATCCATGAAATAGTTAGGCTTATGCTGTAATGTTTTTTCCAGATGCTTAAGGGCGCTGCCCGTAATCTCCGGCTTTAATTTGCTGCAATGTGTAGCAAAATTATTTACTGCTGTCCTCGTCAAGTCCATTTCGTATACACCGCCGCTATAGCTGGTAAACGTAGGGCTGTACCCGTTCAGCATCTTAAAATAGCTGTCAATATATCGCAGCTCTTTCCCATGAAAAAGATAATCTAAGAATTTGATACCGTTCACTCTCCTTTCTATGCGGCGTTTTTCAGCAGCTCGCCGCACTCTTCCCAGTATTTCTGCCGTACCGTCATTGCATCAATAACAGATACGAAACCGTCAATGTGCGCCCGCTGCTCTATCTTAATCGGTCTGAATTTCCTTGTTTCCATATTGTGCTTAAGCGCTACGTTTAAAAAATGTGTCTTTAGTAAATTGTTGTCGGCAATCTTAAAATTGCCGTCCTTTATGATGCCCTCAAACTCACGGATAACTGGCGTAAGGTTTTCGCCCTGGTATACGTCGTCCATGTGGAAACCGTAATTTGCCATATCGGTAATAAGGTACTGTGCGCTATATCGGTCGTAGCCAATCTTAAGCGGTCGTATTCCGTATACTTCCAGCAGCATAGTAAACCAGTTGTAAACGTCGTGATAGTCTACGTAGTTCTCGCCGCTTAAAGTAATCAGCCCCTTTTTAACAAATATGTCATAAGGCACGCCGTCCGTCGCCTGCAAGTGTTCAATTCTTCCCCGTGGCATAAAGAATTGAGTAAACGCATATAGCTTACCCTCTTTCTCAATTACCACGCTTGCTGCGGTCAAGTCTGTTGTCTGGCTTAAGTCAATGCCGCCCACGGCGTAACAGTCCCTAAAGTCCTCTAAGGTCTTTTCAACGCCTGCGCCGTCTACTGTCGTATATTCCAGCCATGCAATAGAGCTGTTCTGCTTAATATTGCAATACTTCGTCAGAAACTCTGCTTTCTTGCTTAAGCTGCCCTCTGCTACGGCTATTTCATCAACGAAAAAGCTTTCTTTTACGGAAACGCCCATGTTAGGGTTAGCCTTTTTCAGCTCGTCCAAATCGTTCCACTTTTCCACGTCGTCAATCATGTAGAGGAACGGTAAAAGCCTACGCTCTTTGCTGTTGCCCTTTAAAAAGCTGGTACTGCGTTTCATCAGTTCGTCATAAATACTGTCGTTGATATATCCAGCTGTACTGATACTCAAAATCATAGGCTGGGTACGTGCGCCTAAAGCAGATTTCATAACCTCATACTGCTTAAGTCCAGCGTCCCCGCTCCATGCCGCCATTTCATCACATACCACCAGCTGCGGGTTAAAACCGTCTGATTTCTTGGCATTGAAAGCAATCGGTTTTACAAACGTGTTGCTTTCCTCAATGTAAATATCACTGCGGCGTTTCTTCGCCAGCTCTTCAAGCTCCGGCTCTGCCAGTACCATTTTATGAAAGCCGTCGTATACAAGCGCTGCTTGGTCTAGCTTTGGTGCTAAACAGTAAATTTCCTGCCCGTATTCCGGCTCTAAAAATGCCATGTATGCAATTATCGCAGACGCAAATAAACTCTTGCCGTTTTTTCTGCCGATAACTATAAATATTTCTCGGAAAATGCGTATTTTTTCCTCGTCTTGTACCCCAAAAATAACAGAAACTATAGCCTTTTGCCATAGTTCCAGTTTCAATAAATCATTGCGCCCCTTGCTGTGGTGGCAAAAATTCTCAATGAATTTAATAGCCTTATTTGCAGCTTTCGCATTAAAAAAATACTCCTGCTTTTCCAGTGCGTCCACAATGATTTTATATATCTGTTTTATCCATTTCCCCGCTATTATTTCGCCGCTTGTAATCTTTGCGTGGTACTCATAGATATAATTTTTATACGGTATCACTCCGGGCTATTCTTCCCGCAGTGCCGCCAGTCTGCTTGCTTTCCGCTTTGCTGCTGGCACTAATTCTGTCAGCTGCTTAATGATTGCTGCATAGTTCTTGCTTAAGGCTATGTAAGTTTCTGCCTCTGGGCTTTTCTTTGTTCCCCACTGGTTCTGCCCGTTCTGGTATTCGCTTGTCCAGCCGTCTTTTTCTATCATTGCCTGCAAGTCGTCCAGCTCAACACTCATAAAAGCAGCCTTTTCTATCAGCGGCGTTACTAACTTCTTTTTGTTTTCGTCTAAGTCTTTAAAAATTCCTTTAAGTCTGGTCTTTTCTGCTTTTATCCTCTGTTCTTTTGTCTTTTCTTTCCTTGTTGCCATTCTTTTACCCCGCTTTCAGTTCCTCTGCCCCATACCACACCCCCTACACCACGCCTGCGCACGCCCGTAGGGTAATTTTAGGGTATCCCCCTCGGTATTTGTCCCCTTTAATTTCTTTTCTGCATAGGGGGGATTATACCGCCGTCTGCATCAAATCTATAACGCAGCCTCGGTGCGCTTTTATGATGCTCCTTGTTGTGGCAGTCTTGGCATAACGCCTCTAAGTTATCCCAGTTAAGCGTTATGTCTGTGTCATTGATATTGTCACGGTTAAGCCAGCGCTTATGATGTACTATCTTTGCAGGCTCTCCGCATCTCTCACAAATAAAGTCTTGTGACATTAAGTAAGCAGCTCTTGTATTCTCCCACGCTGCTGATAAATAAAAACTCTTAGCCCATTCTTTCACGCTGTCCCCTCTCTTTCTTTTAGTATCCCAGCGCCCTAAGTTTCATGCGCTGGGTGGAGGCTAAAGAATGAAAACAAAAAGAGTAGGTTACTGCTGCCGCCTCTGCGGTTAAGCTCTCGCCTACTCTTTCCATGCTACCATTATATCTCTTTTGTTTTTCCATGTAAATTTCATGTTTTTTTCATTCTTTTGTCATGCCGCCTATTCCTGCTATCTTATCTTGTCCTCGTCCATTCCCCACAACAATACCGACAGCTCATTTATAATGGCTGTTATCCAGCGTCTTGGCGTGCTGTTTCCCGTGTCCAGTTCCTCTGCAATCTTTGCATAGTCCATACCCTGCATAAAGTACATTTCAAACGCCTTATACTCTATCTCTCTGTCTGCTGCCTTTCTCCTGCGTTCTATCTCTTCTACCGCCTTGTCGATATGCGCCGTCATAATCAGAGTTTTAAAGCGGCTGCGTCTGATACTCTCTACGTATGTACGCTGCTGCTCGTCTGTCATTCCTGCAAGTTCCAGCTGCTCCCCGTCGCTTATTGCGTTCTCAATGTGAAAAGCTGCGTCCCGGTAACATTTCATCAGCATAAAGGTATTGTGGTACTTATTCTGCTTTCTGTCTTTCTCTTCCTGCTTTTTGTACTCTGCTACTGCTGCCCGTGCTGCTTTCTGTATCAGCCCCTCTAACTCTGCCGCTGTAAATGTTACCCGGTTATCTTCCGTCTGCTCTTCCTGCTGCATTGCCTCTGCTGTATCTGCCATTTCCTGCGTTGTCGTTTCTCCGCTCTTATTTTCTGTTTCCAAATTCTGCATTTCCCTTTTTCTCCTTTTTTCCGTCCATATCTCCTTTTCCTCTTTCGTTAATCTCTTTGAGCTGTTGCCAGATGCTTACCAGCAGCAATGCAATAATTGCAAGTAAAATATTACTCATTATTTGCCTCTCCTTTCCTGCATGGTGGGAACGGGCAGTTTTTGCAATCTGGGCTTTCACATATTCCACCGTTTCTGTCTCTAATCAGTATATATGGCAATATCCATACTGGTGCTGTAATCACAATCACTGCTTTTATCAGCCATAGCAGAATAAGTGCCGCCACCTCTATTGTTTCTTTTCCAAATTCTTCTACTGCATCTACTACTTCGTCCATGAAATCAAGCATATTCCCTCGCCCTCTCTACTATCTGTGCTGCGTAAGCCATAGCGTCTATTGCGTCCTGCCTCTTTTGTATCTGTTCCGGCTGGTTAAGCCTAACGTGTTCTAAATGGTCTTTCTGCATGATTTCTACTATCTTTTCTGCCGCCCCTCTGCTGTTTGTAATCAGCTTAAGCACGCTACTGCCGTTCAATGCGTTATTTTCATACACTCCATAATCGCATACTACTGGTTTTACTTCCCAGCTAAGCACATTCCCCTTAATCTCTAACGGCTGCATATTATCTGCCGCTTTCCTGCACACCGTCCCGGCTGCGTCCATTCCATTTCCCAACGCACGCATAAGATTTGCCATTGCTCCCGTTATTGTTTCTGCGGCTCTCCCTATACTTTCCATGAAATCAACTTTAGCAAGGGCTTTTATTGCCCTTGCTGCTGCCTTTCTCTGTTTTCTCTTGTCTATGCTTGCTGGCGGGTTTACCCCATACCGTTTTTTATAATTCTTTTTCCACTGTCTGTATTTCATGCTTTGCCCTCGCTTTCTGTTTTGTAATCGTCAATGCTCATTTGTCCCGGAAGTTGCCCCCCCCTCGGTGTCCGTTTCGGACACTTCATTAAGCCAGCCTTTTTCTACTGCTATCTCCTTTTCCAAAATTCCCAGAACGCAGTAGCCCTCTGCAATAGCTGTATGCGTTTCCTCTGTATCCACGCAGGATATGTAAAGCTCTTTTGTTTTTCCAGTGGCTCTGCCCTCTTCAAATTCTTGTATAACCGCAATCTCCCCGGCGCTATACTTCTCATACTTCAAAAGCAGATACGGCAGTAACCCTGCGCATACAGCTTTAAATGTCTGCTTTGAAACTCTGATATACTTCTTTGCTTTTGCGTCGCTTGGCAGATGCTCCATTTTTTCTGCGTCCGCTTTCTCCTGCAATTTCTTCTTTGTTTCCCGGTCTATTCTGTCCTGCTCTTCGTTATACCTCTGCTCGTCTGTCTTTTCTTCCTCTGCCTTGTTTATGTACTGGTCGCACTTCTCACAAGTCCCGGTCTTTACGTTGCAATCCTTATAGCGCTGGCATGAATAACACAATGATGTAATACTTTCTGGGTGCGGTGTCTCGTAGTCGTCCCCCGCTTTCTTCTCTGCTACCTTTGCCGCTATCTCCTTTGCCCTTACGCTGCCGTCTGCTGCCTGCTCCGCAATTTCCCTCTGTTCGTCCTCTGGCAGCTTTGATGCCTCATAAGCAGCCGTGATACCCATATTCCCATTTTTCAGCTGTTCTTTAATTTCCGGCGTGGCGTTTTTGTTGATGCTCTCCATTCTTGCTATATTTGTGCTGCTCTCATTCAACATAGCTGCCACTAAGTCCCGCATCTTGCCTTTAATCTCTAATCCGTCCTCTTCTTTTGCCCGGATAAGCGCCGCTTTTGTTCGCTCTACTAATCTTGTCTTTTCGTAAGCTGTAAGAGGCTGCGTGTATCCGTTCCCTGCCAGTAATGACAGCTCATACATTGCCTCTGTCATATCCTTGTAACGGTACTTTACTTTCTCGTACTCCTTATGCCCCCGCTCTAAATTCATAATATTTGCAGCGTTTCTTCTATGCCCGTCCACTATCCGAAACTCGCCGTTTACTCTTGCAAGTACCGTAGGCTGCTCCTGCCCTACGTGCAAAAAGCTGTCTGCCAGCTCTTCTATGTTCTCTAAACTCTGGTGCGTGTTCTCTGGCGCAGCCTTAACCTCATAAGGACTTAAATAAATCTCTTCGTAATCTTCTACCCTGCCTGCTACCGCAGCTCTGCTCTTTGCGTTCAAAATATCATTTAAACCAAACTTTGCCTTTGCCATTTTCTTTACCTCGCTTTCCCCGTATACTCTGTGATAAATTTCTTGTATCCCTGCGCCGCTCCGCAGCACGGGCTATATTCATAAATCGGCTTTCGCATAAATGAGCTTTCCGCTACTTTCTTGGAATATCTAATAACGCCCAGTATTTTATACTTTCCATTCTGTGCCAGCCATTCCACGCCCGCTGCCTCTCCGTCCGTATTCTGGTAAGACGTTACCAGCACGCCGCCCAGATGCAGCCGCTCATTAAATGCCTTTGCGTCCTCTATCTGCTCTGCCACAATGTCCAGTCCCTCTAATGCGTCCTCGTCAATCTTCACGGGTACTATAACCTCGTCCGTGATTGCCAGCGCATTTACCACGTTAAGCCCTATGTCTGGCGGATTGTCTATTATGCAGTAATCGTAATAATTGCTTACCCCTGCCGTTCTCTCTGTCAGCCTTTTATATCTCTCTATCTGGTTTTCGTCCTCTTCCCTCGTCAAATTCCATGCTGCCCCAAAAAGCGACATATTCGCAGGAACAATGTCTATGCCCTCATACTCAGTATGCTGTATAATTTCCCCCGCTTTCTGCCATTCTCCGCTAAGCAGCTTTGTTATCGGCGCTACGCTCTCTGCGTCATATCTTCCATACGCCCTGCTTGCATTTCCCTGCTTGTCGTTATCAATCAGCAGCACCTTAAAGCCCCTGCGGTACAATTCGTATGCCATGTTTACTGCTGTAAATGTCTTTGCTACGCCGCCCTTTAAATTCAAAATGCTTATTGTTTTCATTCTTGCCCTCACTTCCTGCGCTCGCCTCTTAGCGCAATATAATAGTTGCCTGCTCTTTTGTCAGTTCCTCTGTATGTAATAAATAGCGTTCTATCAGTTCAGCCGCTTTCTGCCAGCCATAGCATACCGCTGTATAATAGCCCTGCTGCCGCAGATACTCTAACCAACGCCTCTGATTTTCCGTTGTGGTATTCTTTCCGGCTTTAAGCTCAATGTAAAGCCCGTGATACCCTGCCCTTGCAGCTGGTAAAACAATGTCCGGCACGCCCGCCTTTACCCCCTGCCTCTTAAGGGTTACCGCTGTCGCTCTGTCACGCTTGCCGCCGTTTGGTACGTGGTGCATATATTCCAGTTCCGGCATACGCCCCATGTTATACCCAGCCCAGCTAAACAATGCCTCTTGATGCCCGCTTTCGTCGTCAAGTCTAAAATTCTTCATTCTTTCGCCTCTCCCCTTTCTTAAACTCCACATACTTGTAAATTCGATACAGCAGCCCCGTGTTTCCGTTCTTTCTTGCCGCCTCTACTGCCAGCAGTTCTACTGTCTGCTCCTGCTCCGCTGTCTTTCCCGTCATTACGTCCCAACGGCAAATTTCAAAATATTTGCACCGTAGGCAGCAATGGTAGCAGTCTTTCCCTCTCTGGAATAGCCAGTATTTAAACCTCTCTATCATTTTCTGTTTTCTCCTTTCTGCTCCCGTTGTCTGTCCACTCGTCCTGCCGTCTCATTACGTCTGCTGCTATCCCAAACGCAAGCAGCAGTAATGCCACAAGCAGCAGAAAAATCATTACTATAAGTGCTACCGCAATCAGCAATCCTTTTATTATCTGCATCTTATCCCCCCCTCTCCTCTAATTTGACTAACGTATATCTAAAATACCCATACCCGTAATACTCCGGGCTGTGTACGCCTTTGCTCACGCTATCCTTGTCCACGTAATAACCTTTTATCTCTCTCGGCTCTGCCTTAAACCACTGTCTATCTGTAATTACCCTTATTTCCGGCTCTGGTCTTACAAGGTTCTTGCTGCAATTCCAGCGCTTTCCCTGCAATGCCCCGTCCTCGTCTTTTCTGTGCTTGTCCGTGTATTTGATAAAATAGCTTGCCAGTTTCGCATAATTGCCGCTGTCGTCCAGAGGAAAAACCTTTATGCGGTTATGCCCCTCATATGCCTTATACCAGCAGCGTTGTAAAATCTCTGTGTCAATTTTATTTATCACTAAATGATGATGCCTTGCGCCTCTTTCCCCTATCTCCATAACGTGTATGTACTTAAGCTCTAACCCTGCCTTTTTGTACTCTTTCCGGCACTCCCTTAAAAATACATCTATGTCTTTGCGCATCTGCTCTTTTGTTCTGTCCGGCTGCCCTTTCTTTCGGATATAGTCAAGCTCTAAATGGTAGTCCCCATAACCAAAATTAGCGTTCATCAGTATTCTTAACTTTCTCTCCGCTTGTCTGGTATTTACCTTTGCCTGCTGCTCCTTTGTTGGCTTAACCTTATCCCCTCTCTTTATCCCCGGCTTTTTATATCTGCTTGTAAAATACCTTTCTACCTCTATCGTTTTCCCTGCTCTGGTTATCCTCTCAACGTATGGCATACCCTTACCCCTTTTTCTCTATATCTGTCGGATAGTTAATACTTTTATCAAGTGGTAAAACGGGCTTGCTGCCCGTGATTTTTCCTTGCTTTTCTGCCATACTTCGCTTATAATATTTGTAGGTTTAAAAGCTGTATAGCTTAGCCCCTATGGTATTCCCGTACCGTAGGGGCTTTTCCTTTTTATTCAATTTTTACCACCATGCAGCCTGCGGCTACTTTGCTCATTGCATAATCGTAGGCTCTCTGGTACGGCTCTTTGCAGCTGTACCCATTGCAAGTATGTAAGTTTCTCCCTCTGCAAAAGCAGCACGCATACCTCTTGGCGTATTCTTCTGCCAGCCTCTCTGCCCTCTGCTTCTCATGTTTCGCCCGGACTAAAAGCCCTGCATCATTTATCACGGGAATACGCAACGCCTTTGCTGTTTCTATCTCCCGGTACATACCCTCGCTAATACCGTATTTATCTCCCACAATCATAAAATCGCAGCCTTTCAGCAATTCCAATCCTGCTGCCAGTCCTTGCGCCCGTTCCTGCGGCTTTCTCTCGTCTAAGCACTGTGTCATATATAAATGTGGTGTAATCGGTGCTAAACCCGCCTTAAGCGCCTGCCTTGTAAGTGCCTGCGCATATTCTATGTTTCTGTCCAGTTCTGCGCTGTCTCCTGCCCTATACGGGCTGCATACATATACTTTCATCATACCTTTTTACCCGCTTTCTGCTGTGCCTCTGCCCTCGCCTGCTCATTTCCTGCCAGATACGCAGCTAAGCACATAAGCTCGTCTGCTCCCTTTTCATCCATAAAGTCGCAATCAATGCAGCATTTACAGTACCCCGTAATCTGTAAATATCTGTCGTATACTTCCTGCGGCGTTTGGCACTGCTTTAAGCTGCTTATCATGCCTGCAAGTCGCTGCACTGCTTTTATGCCTGCCTCGCCGCCTTTTCCATGTATCCCTACTGTAATTTCTCGCATTTTCGTTGTGCCGTCTGCTCCTAAAATTGTTTTACTCTTCATTCTGTGCCTCGCTTTCTCCTTTAAGTCCAGCTAAAAGCATTGTCATAGCGTCTATAGCTGTGTCAAAATGTTTCCCTAGCTCTGCCGCATCAAAAAGCCCCTGCTGTCTGTCTTTCCCGTTCCCTTTTATTACCCACACTTGCAGAATAGGCTTTAGCTGGCTAAGCCCTGCTATGCTTTCCTTTAACTCTTCCTCACTCACGCAGATTTTTACATAACCTTTCCCGATATTCTCAACACTCATTTTTTACCTCTTCCTTTTTTATTGTGTGTACTGATACCTCGTAGGCTGTACGTGTCTCTGTCACTCTCTCTGCTACCACGCCGTCTGCGTAAAGTTCCTCTATCAGCTTTTCATATTCCCGGCTCTGCAATCTTCCTATCAGTTTCACTGTATCCCCCGGCAGCCAGTTTGCTACCTCGTCCGCCGTCTCATTCCAACAGATACATGGTATAAGGCTGCTGCACTTCGTAAGCTGATTTTTTACTTTTACAAAAATGTCAGAAATACGCTTTCCTCTCGGTGTCTCTCTGTATGTAGGCTTATATACAATCTCGCCCACTAATACTATGTCGTTCTGCTGCTCTGCCTTTGGGCTTAATGCCACAAAATCAGCCAGTGCAAAAACCAGCTGCCGCCCCGTAGAAAAGTCTTTAAGTGTCTGCATCTTCCCATAGAGTAAAAGCCTGCTGCCTGCCGGATACTCTCGCAATACGTCAAACTCTACACCCTGCGTCGATTTATACGGCGTGTCCCACGCAAACGCTACTACCAGCGTGTCCGTTGTCCCGCTCGGTCTTTCTATTTCAATCAGCCCCAGATAGCCCCTAAACCGCAGCCCGCATATATCCTCTACCGCTTTCAGCTCCTTTACGTCTCCTGCCAGTCCTACTACGTTCTTTTCGCTGCTGCCCGCTGTCAGCTGCTCTAAAATTTCCGTATTAAGGTCTTTTAAAAAGTTCGGCATAATTTCCTTTTTATCCTGCCCTTTTCTCATGCCTTACGCCCTCTCTTTCTCTTCCATAGCTTTGCAGTGCCTCTATCGCTCTTTTATAGCACTCTACGTCTTTTTCTTCTTTTACCTTGCATACGCATTTACCCCGCTGCTCCCCGGTATACTCCCAGATTTCTATAAGCCCGTCGTCATATATGCTAAATCTGCTGTGCATACGCAAGTTATGCTTTTTCTGTAGCGGTCTGTATACTCGGTAAAACTCTTTTACTACCTCTCTATATTCGTCCATGTGCAACCCTTTACTTTTCCGGCATCTGGTATACTCTTGGTATAACCGTTGCCATAGGCTGCATAGGCGTGCTACCTCTTATAAGTCCCCTACTGCCCTCTGCGTACAAATAGCTGCTACATACTTTTTCTATCTCGTCCAGCACCTCTATGCAGCGCTCTTTGCTCTCATACTCTGCAATTTCCTCTAAGCAACCGTCAGAAATGCAAATAGTGTGGTGTGTTGCTGCCTCTTTCCCTCTTTTGCAGTCATGTTGTTCTTCGTACTGCAAGGAATTAAAGGAAATACCAAAAATATACAGCTTTTCTCTGTTCTGGCTGCGTATGTATACGTTACTCATGCTCTGCCTCTCTTTCCCCGGTTTCGTCTGGCTCTTTGTGTTCTTCGTATCCCTCTAAGTATCCGGCACAAACTATATCAATCTCTTTACCGTCCCTGCCGTCGTTCCTTATCTCGATTTTTCCGTAATATGCGTAAATACAGCAACCGTCATAATCAAATACCCGTATGCTGCCCTCTGTCGCCTGCTCCGGCACTTCAATTACCAGAGGCTCTGCCTGCTGCCTTTTATCAGCGTTCTTATGCTCCTGCTGTTGTTCTCGGCTGGTGAGTAGTGCAAATAATGCAACAACTGTTACTCCTGCTGCCGCAGCTATCCATATCAGTAGCTTAAGCGCCTTGTTTTCTCGTTTATGTTTCTTTCTCATGCTCTCCCTCGTTTTCTTTCTCCTATGCTTAACCTTTTCTTTTCTTCGTCCCAGTCAAAAGAGGCACACGCAATACAGCGTTTGCATTGTTCTATAGGCTCGTCGTCCCACTCACTACTAAAACCTAAACAAGCGCCGCTCCCGTCTTTTCCAGCAGTTCCGTATTTCTTTTGTAAACCGCATTTCTCCATTCGTTGCTTTATACGGCACTGTTTACAAACAATCTTTTTTCCCGTTGTACAGCCCTCTTCCCTTGCAAAATATTTCGCCCACTCTTTGCTTACGCCATTTCTTTTGCTATACCAGCTTTTAATCTTTTCTCCACATATATCGCAATAAACCTCTGTTATTACTTCTCTATAAATAGCCACTTCCCACCTCACTTTCTGCCGTTTCATGCAGTATCATTTTTCTAAACAGACTTTCAAATATCGGTACTGGTATGCTATTACCAGCCTGCTTATAAAGAGGCATTGTATAGCGCCCTACTCTCTTATGCACTGCCGCCGCTGCATTGAAATCTTCGTCTGTATATCCTTGCAAGCGCCAGCACTCTAACTCTGTCAGATACCTATAGCGCCCGTTTCCCATATCTATTACCTGTGCTGGCGTTCTATCCTGCCTTGCAGTAATCGTAAATGCGTAGTCCTCTATTATCGTCGCCCGCCGTATCCCCTTTTTTCCTATTGCTTCTAAAACGCTTGGCTGTGTCACGTCATACACTGGCGGCGCATCTGATAACAAAAAATCGTTTATATCCCTCATAGGTGTTTTAATCAAATCATCAAACGAAAATTTTTCATTTCCCAGCACTGATACTGTAAAAACTCTTTCCCGTGCTTGTGGTAGTCCAAACTCTCTTGCGTCCAGCACTTCAAAATTATTGCTGTATCCTAACCGCTCCATTTCTGATAGATACCGATTAAAATTCACGCGCATATAACGACTTAATACATTTTTTACATTTTCCCAAATAACATATTTTGGTTTCCATTCTCCCATTTGCTCTATAATATGTATTGTTTCCCACATAAGGCTTGAACGTGTCCCGCTCCCCTTATCCGCTCCCTTTCCACGGTTTATACGTCCTGCCTCTGCCGTCGCTTTTCCTTGATGTCCTGCTATGCTGAAATCTTGGCACGGGCTACCATGTATTAAAATATCCGGCTTTAAGTTCCACCCTACTACGCTCTGCGTCTTATATTCCAATTCATCAGAAAACATGGCATTATAAGAACGTACTGCCTTTTCGTCTATCTCTACGTAATCAATAGCTTTTACGGGTATTCCTATATTACGCATGGCGCAACGTGGGCTACCTATTCCCCCGAACAGCTCTAAAATTTTTATCATTTCTTTTATCCCTTTCTTTCGTTTCCCAATAATATCTATTCACTATGCACATTTCCCCGCTGAAAATCATATACAGCGCTAACGGCACTGTTAAAATTGCTATTGTAGCGTCCCCCTCTAATATGTAGACTGCTAACGCCGTAAATGCCAGCAACGCTATACCATTCAATTTCTGTATAATAAAATACTGGCGGCGGCGTTTCTTCTCCCTCTGCCTTTTCCTCATATCTTCCAGCGCATCTGCGTACCCTCTTCTATACGCTGCTGTTACTGCTGCTCGTTTCTCTCGTTTCGGTTCTGCTATCTGTATGGGGGCTATATTCTCCATTCCCTGCCTCTCTTTCTCTCGGCGGCGCTCTTGTAATTTTCACTGCTACCGCTCCCTACTCTGGCGTAATTTACCGTGTGGGCGCTTTTCGCATTAAAAAGCTGCTTAAAACCTGTTGACCTACCACATACTCTCTAGCTGGTATGACCGCTGCTATTTTTTCACGGTATCCAGATGCAGCTATTCGCCTGCTGCCCTCTGGTGCAGTTCGCCAAACTGCTACCTAAAACGCCCTGCTGGAATTGAACCAGCGCCCCCGCTATATCCGGCTGCGGTATTCTCCCACTGAATTAAGGGCGCTTGCTGGCGGCAGCTACCGCCATTAACTCATAATTTTTATGCTGTATTCGCCGTTTCCGTTATCTCTTTCCATGATTATTGCTAAGTCGTCCCCGTGGTAAAGGTCTGGTATTCTACAATCTTTATGAATGGTTACGCCTTGCACTCTATCCCACCCGCTCATTTTTTTCGCCTCTGTCAGTGCATTTATTGCCGCTCTATAGCTTTCTCTGTCCTCTTTGTCATAAATCAATATTTTGTAATCTCTTGCTTTTATGTATCTTTCCATATTTTCTGCCTTTCTTTCGTTCTCTCTGATTAAATCGCCCTCTGTGCCATATCTGCGCTGTACTGCTGCCTATTACCACCACCAGCACCGCCCCTTTGCAGCTCGTGGTAAATCGTGGCTCTATGCACGTCCATAGCTGCTGCTATCTCGTCCGCTTTCTTTCCATTCCGGCACATTTCCTCTATGGTCTTTCTGTCCTCATAGCTCAATCTCTTGTACTTGCGTGCCATTTCTCCCGCTCCTTTCTGATTTTTGGATAAAAAAATAGTGCGATAGAGTTTTTTAAGCTCTACCGCACTATGCTTTTTACTTCAATCTACCGTAAAAAAATAAATGCGGCAGAGGCTTTAATACCTCTTGTCGCATTTAATTTTAAAACTTATCATTTTTGCAGGATTTTTTGAAGCTTTTTCATGGAGCGGTTGTATTTTGACAGCTCTGTAGCCAGAGGAAGGCCCAAAGCTGAAGCCACTTCCCTGTGTTTTAAGCCTGCTGCCGCATGAAGAAGCACGATCTGCCGATCCTCTTCCCTTAAGGCAGCCAGAGCATCAGACAAAACCTTACGTTCCGGCGCCTGTTCCAATGCCGCGTATACCTCCCCCTCTTCCTCTTTATCCCATTCAGAAAGCTCCGTTTCCCTCCTGCGCTGTCTGAATCTCATGTAGCACAGATGTCTGGCTATGGTAAACACCCAGGCCATGGGCTTTCCCTGCGGTTCATAGTCCTCTGCCCTGTCCCATACGCATAAGAAGGTATCCTGCATCAGATCCTCTGCCTCATGGACATCCCTTGTGAGAGACAGGATAAAGCTGTATACCGGCCCCGCAGCCTCTTTATAAAAATCGCGGAAGGTATCCCTGTCTCCCTCCGCGATCTTCTGTATCCATTCCTCTTTCATCAATGGTATCCCCTTTCAGGGATCAGCTTTTTATGAAACCCTACTTTACTCCTTCTTCTGAACGGTAGCTGTTTTCTACTGTAATAGCACAACGGCAGTCCGGATCTCTCCGGCGCATTTCATTGCTGATCCTTGTTTTCAGTTTTCCCACTGCACCGTCTTTATATTCTCTTGGAATCACCAGATCAAAAATCAGACAGACATTTTTATCCTTCCCTACCATGCGGAAATCATGGAAGGACAGACGTACATCCACATCTGCCAAAACATTTTCCAGCATTTTCCTGTATGTATTTAACCGCTCATTATCTGTTTCTACCGGATCCATATGGATTACCAGCAAAAGTCCCATTTTCCGGGCGGCTTCCCTCTCAATCCGGTCTACGATCGCATGGGATTCTGCAATTTCCGCGCCCGCTGAAACCTCTGCGTGAATAGAGGCCATGCTTTTGGATGGACCGTAGTTGTGAACAATGAGATCATGGGTACCCAAAATACCGTCAAACCCTTCTACAAAGCTGGATATTTCCTCATAGACCTCAGGAGGAATAGCTTCTCCGATCAAAGGCGCCAGCGTATCCTTTGCAATATTGTAGCCTGCAAAAAGCACTGCTGCTGACACCATAAGACCTGTAATGCCATCAATATTTACATTCCAGAGGCCAAATACCAGAAGAGACAGGGCTGCTGCTCCCGTTGTGACCACATCTCCCATTGCGTCTGCAGCTGTGGCAAGCATCACCTTTGAATTGATCCGCTTTCCCAGCTTCCGGTTAAACGCGGAAAGCCAGAATTTCACGCAGATTGATAAAATCAGGATCACTACCGAAATCCATTTAAAGGTCATAGGCTCCGGGTGAAGGATCTTTCCCACAGATGTTTTAAACAGAGAAAAGCCCACCTGGATGACCAGAAATGCCACGATAAAAGCAGAAATATATTCAATTCTTCCGTGTCCAAAGGGGTGATCCGCATCGGCCGGCTTACCTGCCATCTTCACGCCGATAAAGCCGATGATGGAGGAGGCCGCATCGGACAGGTTGTTAAATGCATCTGCCATAACAGAAACGCTGTTTACCAGAAGCCCGATAAAAAGCTTGGCTCCAAAGAGAAGAAGATTGCAGAAGATTCCTACGATACTCGCTAAAATGCCGTAGGAAGTCCGCACCTCATCTTTTTCCGTATTTTCATATCCTTTTACAAAATGTTTTACCAGAAATTCTGTCATTTTCCCTCACCATATTCAACCTTTTCCAGAAAAAGCCCCTGAGCCGGAGCCGTAAACCCTGCTGCCTGGCGGTTCAGGGCTTCCAGAACGGCCTTCATCTGCTCAGGCTCTCTCTTTCCCAGCCCTGCTTCGATGAGCGTTCCTGTAAGAATCCGAACCATCTGCTGCAAAAAGCCATTTCCTGTATAGCGGATATGCAGGCGGCTCTCTCCCGCTGCTTCAAATTCAATGGAGTCTATCCGGCGGACGGTTGATTTTTTCATCCGGCTGTTGCCGCAAAAACTCTTAAAATCATGGGTTCCGATAAGAAACGCTGCCGCTTCTTCCATTTTTTTCTGATCCAGCCTGCAACCAAGACCATAATAATAATCTCTTTGAAATACGTTCTTTTTAGGGCTCATCTCAATCTGGTAACGGTACGTCTTTCTCGCTGCGCTTAAACGGCTGTGAAAGCGTTCCGGTACTGCCTCACAGGAAAGAACCGCAATATCCTCAGGAAGGTAGGTGTTGATATATTCCAGAATCTGTAAACTTTTGTCTTCATATTCTTCTGTCTGCTTTAAATGGAAATTTGCTGTCTGACCTTCCGCATGAACACCCCTGTCCGTGCGCCCGGAGCCGAAAACCTCTATGGGTCCGCCTGCCATCCTGGTAAGAATCTGCTCTAATTTTCCCTGAATGGTCCGGTCTGTATTTCCCTGCTTCTGCCAGCCATTGTACCGGGTACCGTCATAGGCCAGAATCATCTTGTAATTCATCTGCTCTGTCCTTTCTAACTATTAAGTATCCCGCCTATTATAGTACAAAAAACCGGCTATTACAACTTTATTTTAACAGTGCAAATTCCAGATCCCCGATCATCTGATCCAGAGCACGGATACCGCCCTCTGCGGTATACCATACAGCCGGATTGGACAGATAAATCAGATTTCCATTCCGATACGCTTCTGTTCCCATTATCAGCTCATTTTCCATAATCTCCTGTGCAAGCTTCGCGCCCTCTGTTCCCACTGCAGCATCCCGGTCCAGTACAAACACATAATCCGGCTCCTTTTCCACAACAAACTCAAAGGATGCTTCATTTCCATGAGTTGATGTGTCAATCTCTGCATCAACTCCAATATTCTCAAATCCGGCTTCCCGGCTGATCAGGGAGCATCTGCCGTCATTCCCAAGAACATTAAAACCTCCGCTTGTAACCATCCCCACAATCGCTGTCTTATCCGTTGAAAATCCAGCCAGCGCTGCAAGCCGTTCCTCAAATCCCTCAAGCAGCTGGTCTGCCTGCTCCTCCAATCCAAATATGGACGCAATGATCCCGGCATTTTTTCGGACACTTTCCAATGTTCCAAGCTGGGTATCTATGGACAGATACACGACAGGAGCGATCTCGCTTAAAGCATCATAAGACTTTGCCAGTCTGCCGCCTATAAAAATCACATCCGGCTCACTGGCCATCACTGCCTCCATATCCGCCTCCTTAATCGTGCCGAGAGCTGCAACCTGCTCTTTTTCCATATATTTTTCAAGATAATCTAAGGAAGTATCGGAAGCGCCCACTACCCGTTCTTCCAGTCCCAGCTGTTCTAAAATGTCCAGCGCCGCCATATCCATCACAGCAACCCTCTTTGGGTCAAAGGGAACCTCCAAATCCACCTCCTTCTTATCTCCATTTAAGGTTTTAACGGTAACAACCGACGGTTCTGCCTTTGTAACAGCCTCCGTCTGGCTTTGATTTGTCTCATTTGAACCGGAGCAGGCGGAAAGCCCCAGCACCATAACCGCAGCAAGTATCAATAATCCTGTTTTCTTCATTTTCAATTTCTCCTGTTTTCTTTTTTTAATACCAGATTGAAAGAGGTTTTCCCTCAATCTCCATAATCTCAAACTCTACCCTGTACAGTTTTGACAAAGTCTCTTTTGTGATAACCTCTTCTACTTTTCCAAATTTTTCTACTTTTCCATCTGCAAATGCGCAGATATAATCAGAGTAAAAGGCCGCATAATTAATCTCATGAAGCACCAGCACTACTGTTTTTCCCAGCTCATCACAGAGACGGCGCACCATTTTCATCAGATTCGTGGCATGGTAAATATCCAGGTTGTTAGTGGGTTCGTCCAGCAGAATATATTCTGTATCCTGAGCAATTACCATGGCAATATAGGCTCTCTGGCGCTGGCCTCCGGACAGCTCATCTATGAACCGCTCCCTGAAGGCCTCCAGTTCCATATAGGAAATCGCCCGGTCAATTATCCGTTTATCCTCATCCGTCAAACGGCCTCCGGAATAGGGAAAACGCCCAAATGCCACCAGCTCTTCTACGGTAAGTTTCATCTGGATCTGGTTGCTCTGGGTCAGGATTGCAAGCCGTCTGGACAACTCCCTGCTCCTCCAGCCTTTGATATCCTTCCCCTCAAACTCGATCAGCCCGCTGTCTCTCTGAAGCAGTCTGGAAATCATTCCCATAACCGTAGATTTGCCTGCTCCGTTCGGGCCGATAAAGGAAGTTACCTTTCCCCTGGGGATCTGAAAGCTGACCGAATCCACCACTGTTTTTCCATCATATTTTTTAATCAGTTCTCTAATTCTCACAGGCCGCGACGCCTCCTTTCAGTAAGCAGCAGATATAGAAAATAAATGCCGCCAAAAAATGTAATAAAAACACTTACCGGTACTGTATAGGTAAATACCTGCTCCACGATCAGCTGCCCGCCCACCAGGATGATGATCCCAAAAAATACGGAGCCTAAAATCAACTGGCTGTGGCGGTAAGTCTTTAGAAGCTGACGGGAAAGATTCGCAAGAATCAGTCCTAAAAAGGAAACCGGTCCTACCATGGCCGTAGCCACTGCGATAAATAATGCCACTCCAAGAAGCAGACGACGGATGCATCTGTCATAATCTACCCCCAGATTAACTGCCTGATCCTTTCCCAATGTGATCACATCCAGAAGTGCTAACTCCTTCCTCAGAGCAAACACCACAAGCGCCAGCACTAAAGCCGCAATGACCATAATTTCAGAATTTACATTTGCAAAGCTTGCTACCAGATCTGCAAGAAGGCTGTCATACTCATTGGGGTCCATAATCCGCGTAAGTGCAGACTGCACACTGCCGAAAAATGAATTGAGCACAGTACCGATCAGAAGTACATAGAGCACATTATGGCCGGTTTTCCTAAACAGTGTGCTGTAAATCACCGTTGCAGCGGTTCCCATGATCAATAAATCCACTCCAAAGGCTGCCTTTGCATTAACAGCCAGTATACTGCCTGATCCTGCTGCAAAGATAACTGCCGTATGAATCAGCATATAGAGGGAATTCATTCCCAAAAGGCAGGGAGTCACAATGGTATTATTAATAACGGACTGAAATACCAGAGATGCCCCGCCAATGGCAAATGCTGTGATCATCATGGCAAACAGTTTGGGAGCACGAATACGCATGGCATATGCAAACAGCTTCTCATTTTCAAAATCCACATTTACAAGCATATAAAGGGCTGCCGCGCCAAGCGCCAGAACTGCCATAAGGAGCAGCCCGGCCCGGGTTTTATGAGCGTTCTTCTGCATCACTGTATTTTCCTCCCTTTCCCTGCTTCCATAACTCTCATATTTTTTATCTGAGGAAGCTTGAATACAACGGATTTTTTTCCGTACTTCAGCCTGTAAAATATAATGGCAATGAAAAGGATACTTCCTACAATCCCTACAATCAATTCGATTGGAAGTTCATAAGGGGCAATCACGCTTCGCCCAATCATGTCACAGGCCAGAACAAACACGGCTCCAAACAGTGCGGTATCTGTCAGCGTACCTCTGATCCTGTCCCCCTTTATCATGGAAATCACATTGGGAACGATAAGGCCGATATAGGAAATGGAACCGACCACCACTACAATAGAGGCTGTGATCATAGCTGAAATGGTAAGCCCCAGAAACAGGATCAGGTGATAGGGCACACCGAGATTTTCCGAAAAATCACGTCCCATTCCCACAATATTGAAGTGATTGGCAAAAAGAAATGCCAGGATTACCAGCGGGACTGTCAGATAAACGATTTCATACCTTCCTCTTAAAACCATGGAAAAATGTCCCACCAGCCAGGAAGATAATGCCTGTGTCATTTCATATTTATATGCCAGATAGCTGGTCATTCCGGAAATCACATTGTTAAACATAATTCCCACCAGCGGAACCATAACCGCATCCTTGAACGGTATCCTCTGAATAAACCAGACAAAAATCCAGGTGCCTGCCAACGCTGCTCCGAATGCAAACAGAGCCCGTCCCCAAAGTGTAGAACCTGGCATAAACAAAAGTGCCAGAAGGATGCCAAACTGCGCTGATGAAATAGTAGCTCCTGTGGTAGGAGATACAAATTTATTCATACAAAGCTGCTGCATCATCAGCCCTGCTACGCTCATTCCCACACCTGTGCAGAGAATCGCAAGAAGGCGGGGAAGACGGGAAATCAGTAAAATCTCAAGCTGCTCTGCCCCTCCCGTAATCAAATGGGATGGCGTAAGATCAATTACTCCAATGAACAAAGATGCCGCAGACAGGCATAAAAGAGCCAGGGCCAGAATCACCGTTAAAAATCGACTATTAATAGTAGTACCTCCTTTTTTAGTTAGTTCTATCTAACTTTTGAATAAAATAAAATGTGTATCTGCTGCTGACCTTTTAAAGTATCGCAGTCGATGCACATGAGCATGATTAGAATACACTAACTTTTATTTTTTGTCAAGAATTATCTTGCAGAACTCGGCAGCTGTTTTCCAAATGCCTATAGCTTTCCTTTGTACATGGGTGTTCTTACTTCAATCAGATTTCCATCCAAGTCATAAAACCGCACCATCTTCTGTCCCCAGCTGTACTCTGTAAGCCGATTGACATACTGAATCGACGGATATTGTGTTTCCAATTTACAGATAAAAGCTTCTATCTCCGGCTCTTCAAAATACAACTCGCAGAAATTATTTTCAGGAATAATCTCCTTTCCCAGAGCTTCTCTCCAGATTTTTTCATCCTGAAGCACAAGGCCTTCCGTTAAAATCATATTTCCTTCACTATTAAGCACGGTCTGAAGGCCAAAGAGTTCGTGATAAAATTGCCTTGATTTTTCGATATCTTTTACTGCAAGAAGAATGTTCCTCAGCTTCATGGTCGATCTTCCTTTCTTCCTGTCTACAACTGTCTACCAATTTTCAGAGAATGCAAAATGGCTGAAATTCTTGAAAAATCAAGCAATTCCAGCCAATAAAAAGAGCGCGAGACGGGATTCGAACCCGCGGCCCCCACCTTGGCAAGGTGGTGCTCCACCACTGAGCCACTCGCGCATAAAAATATAAAATTAAATCGGGGTGACAGGATTCGAACCTGCGACCTCCTGGTCCCAAACCAGGCGCTCTAGCCAAGCTGAGCCACACCCCGTATTTTTTCACATATACCTTCAAAACCACATACTGAACAACCAAGCCACAACCGTTTTCCCTAAACCT